>OGWU01001604.1_pt1 | contig 12652 bp, 10 predicted proteins | sample 1576071 | NCBI WGS metagenome assembly OGWU01 (sample SAMEA3541582, study PRJEB24748) | human gut metagenome | biome: human gut; feature: human-associated habitat; material: faeces | place: China | collected 2012
AAATGACATATTATTTTGATAATTTAATAATTTAAATGAATATGATAAAATACTAAAGAATATAGAAATTTGAGGTAAAAATGGAAAACTGTTTAATCATTTTAAACTATAATGATGCAAATTCATGTATCAAATTAACAAATAAAATTCTAAATTATCCAAGTGTGAACAAAATTATTATCGTTGATAATTGTTCTTCTGATGATTCATACACAAAATTAATAAAATTGAAAAACAAAAAAGTAGATATTGTTAGAACCAAAAAAAATGGTGGTTATTCATATGGAAATAATTATGGATGTAATTGGGCTATCAAGAATTATTCTCCTACATATCTAACAATATGTAATCCAGATATCTTTTTTGAGGATTCTGTTTTAAATAAACTTATTAATATTTTAGAGCTACAGAAAAACAATCATTTTGCCTGGATATCATGTAAAATGATTTGTGAATCTAATCCAAAATTGTTATCCACTTGGAAACTGCCTACATATTCAGATTGCATATTAAATAATCTTACTATTTTACGAAAAATAATCGGAGATAAAACAAAATATGATTCATCTATCATTGATAAAAATGAACCTGTTGAAGTAGATGTTTTAGCTGGTTCTTTCTTTGTGATCAGTACAGAAGCTTTTAAATCAATAAATGGTTTTGACGAAGACACCTTTTTATATAATGAAGAAAACATGCTTTCTAAAAGACTTAAGAAAAAAGGCTGGAAAGCCCTTTATATCAATTATTTATCATATTATCATTTTCATTCTTTAAGCATTGATAAATCTTTTTCCTCTATGTCAAAAAAATTAGATTTAGCTTATAAATCCAGATTCATTTATTGTAATAAATATTTAAAAATCGGAATAATTAAAAAGATTTTTTTTGTCATAACATATAAAATTGGAAAAATAAATTATTTATTTTTTAAATCATTATTAAATAAAAAATAAAATCCAGATGATCAATTTTATACATCTCGATTTTATTTTATTAAAACAAATATAAGATCCATTAGTCTAGCTTTTTTGGTCTTTATCTTTTTATAAAATGGACTAAAATTTTGTTTTATCAATCCAATAAAATCATTCTTTTCCAAATATTGGTTGTGCTTTATCAAAAAAGATCTTAACCTTAAAAATTCGTCTTTTCTAGTTTCATAATAAGATCTATTTAACGCTTCTACATCTTCTAATACAATCAGAGCATTCTTTGCATTTTGCATTCGCAGCTCTAATGATTTGGCTTTTTTTACATGCTCGCTTGTTGTCTGTGTTAAATATTCTACACCAATTGAGTTACTATCATGCAAGCGATATTGAAACAATGGCATATTCAAAAAGAACATTCCATGATAACTGGCTGCCGCCATGCTCAATAACCAATCATGAGGCAATCTTGAGTCAAAATGATCCAATACAAGATTTTTGATCCACTTATCCATGACTAAAGAACATCCTTGAAAATAGTTCATTGGAAGATATTCGTCAAATGTAACTTCTACAAGTGCATCTTTTTTTATCTCTTTAGGATATAAATTGTTATTTGAAAAATGATGCTTTTGTTTCATGATAATTGGTTTATCCTTGGCATCAATATATTCAAAAGAACTCGCCAGCACATGAATATTGGCATTGTTCTTCATAATATCTACCATTTTTTCTACTTTATTTTCATACCAGATATCATCTTGGTCGCATAAAAAAACAAAATCTCCGGAGCATAATTCCATAGCTTTCTTAAAATTTAAACGATATCCTAGATTCTTTTCATTTTGGTATAACGTAACAGGATATTGTTTCAAGATTTCAATGGTCCTATCTGTAGAACCATCATCAAAAACTATGATCTCATCCACTTTTAATGTTTGATTTAGTATTGAATCTAATTGCTTCTGTATATATTTTTCGCCATTATAAGAAGTCATAGCTACTGAAATCATAGGATACCTATCCTTTCTAATGTTTCATTAAAAGCTTTTTGAGTAAATTTAGATATAAAAACATTTTTTATCATTTCTCTTTTTATTTGATTTTCTTCAACTGTTTCAAGAGATATTTTAGAAACAATATCATTTAAATTATTTTTATTGATATTGTAACCTACCTGATATTCATCACAAATCTTTGCAGTATCTCCTTTTATCGTATTGATCAATGGAAGTCCACCACACATATAGTCCATAGATTTCATGGTCAAGCCTACCATGACCGTATCTTTCATGATATTTAAACCATAGTTACATTGATCAAGAATATGCTGTTTTTCATCTTGATCAAAAATATATCCATGATCGATCACATTGACTGCATGATTTTTCAAACCACTTATCAATAATTCTTTTTTCTCGCCGCCACCGATAATATGTAGCCCAACTTTTCTTGCATTGGAACAAGCACATAAAAAATCAATGATCAATTCAATATCGATAATATTATTGATACTTCCTAGATAACAAAAATTTAATTCGCCTGGTTTTAAAGAAGCATGCGTATTTAAAGGCATCACTTTTTTGGCAAACAATAAAGTATGCCATTTAGGATCTTTTGTTTTATGTAAGATTTCTTTAAAATAATCACATTCAGATAATACGATATTTGCATTATCAATGTATTTATCACGTCTATTTTTCCATAAGGTAAATGGAAAACGATGTTTAAAATTACCAACCGGCAATGATTCCGGCCATAAGTCATTAACATCAAAAATCAATTGAACTTTATGATTTTGTTTATAATCACTCAAAGTTTGGCAAAGAGAATTACAAGGAATGATACAATGAATGATATCTGGGAGCAACGTTTCAAGATAAGCTTTTGTCTTTTTCGCAAATTCATCATGAGATCTTAATCGATCAACAGATAAATTCTTTTTATACTCTCTTACCGGAATTTGGACATCCGCTTTTTCATTGCGATATTTTTCCTTCAAGCGATGAGAATAATCAGATGTGATCACTGTTACGTCTGCATCTTTGCTCTGATAGTATTCTTTTAATAGATCTACACGATCAAAAAAAGTATCAAATGTAGAAATAATAGCTACTTTCATGAACATTCTCCTTCCTTGTCCTAAATATACATTATGTAATATCTGATTGACAAATCTTAGCCAATCTTTTCAATAATCTCTTTCCAAGTATGACAACAATTTTGGCTAGTGTTTACATAATTGGCTTTCTTGAAGATTGGTTCTTTATCAAGTGCTTTTTTCATTAAACTTGCCAATTCATTGGCATTATCTGGATCAAAAAAACAAACTTTGTCATATACTCCAACTGTTTCATGAGCATATTCTAGATTGGCTACGATCATTGGTAAGTCAAATTCCTTAGCTTCACTAATTGGAAGGCCCCATGTTTCTAATTTACTAGGGAAAATAAGACAACTTGATTTCTGATAATATTTATAGACTTCATCAAGAGGTAATAAACCGCAAAAATCTATATTTTGAATATTGCCATATGTGCTTACTATATCCTTGGCATATTTATCTTCTGTTCCATCAATTGTTAATATCACTTGAAAACAAGAAGGATCGATCTTTTCATTCAAGATCTTTGTCGCCTCGCAAATAATTTCAAAATTTTTGAAATGACGGCTGACGGAAGGAAAGAAAAAAGTATATGGGCATAACTTCTCTACTTTATCTTTTTTCTTTTCTATTTTATGATCCGCTCGCATAACAATAATTTTATTTAAATCAAAATCAAGAAGTTTTGACATAGATCTTGCGATCCAATCTTGTTGAACAATCACAAAATCATTGGCTTTGACATTCCATTTATATACATATTTATAAACAAATGAGAAGATAAAGACTTTCTTGTTGTATTTAAAATCTCTATATCCTGCTTTATAGGAAAAAGTCGGATTATGAAAATAAGAAATTTGATGTTTCGCATGAACTCTAGGTGAACTATCATGAATAGAAATCCATAAATAGATATCTTTGTCTTTAGAATACTTCTTAAAATAAATATATTCATAGTACATACGAATAAACCAGCTTTTTCTTGATTTTGGTAATTCTAAAATTTCAAAGTAATCATTGTATTTTTCAAATAATTCCTTCTTATGTACAAACAAAATAAAATGATATTGCTTATGTAAGCCGGATTGGATAATCTCATCACAAAAATTATAATACACTCTTAATGTTCCACCTTGAAATAAATTAATTCCTGAAACAACAACTGTCTTTTTTGTCATAAGATCCCCCTTTCTGATTAAAAGGCATGATTTCTCATGCCTATTGTCCATAAGTTGTATCGGTTCCTTCGGTATATCCTTGGGATTGATCATAGTATTGTGAATCGTCATATACACCTGAGTCATCGTAAACTTGCGATTGATCATATGTCTGTGCTGGATCTGTATATGTATTCGGATCATAATAATATGCATTTGGATCATAATAATATTGGCCATATGCCTCAGCGTTTTCTTGTTCTATATAACCTTCAGCAACACCACCAGACTCAGTTTGATATTCATCAACAACCTCATCCGCTGATCCTCCGTCTAAAACTGCCTGAATCTTTTGACTAGCAATTTGTACAGAATAATCTTCTGGCACAACTACCGATAACTCCATATTGCTGGAAGCACAAACAGCCATGTCTCCATATCCGCGAAGTACATAATTTTCAAACTTCCACTCCGGCAAAGCCTGCAATTCATAGCGAATCAATGTTGTGATTTCATCAGTAGACATATTAGTGTCAAAAGCCCCAGAAAAAGATTGTAACAATTGTGTATAGTTTGTCAAAATTGTTGATGAAGCTGCTTTCGTTATGATTGCTTCTAAAACCTGTTGTTGATTTTTCGCTCGCTGAATATCGCCGTCTACATAGGCATGACGTTCTCTGGCATAAGCTAAAGCACGTTTACCATCTAAATGGTTCCATCCTTCGGTAACCCCCTGCAATGACCAGTCTGCATTAAAACGCTCTACAGCCATTCCTTCTTCAACATAGATATCTACTCCATCAAGTGCATTTACAATATCTTCTGCACTTGAAAAGTTAACTCTAAATGTATAGTTAATATCAATTCCTAATAAATTTTCGATTGTTGTCTTTGTTTCTTCAACACCATACATTCCTGTATGTGTTAGTTTATCCATTCCTACAGATGTCTGAACATAATAATCGCGAGGAATATTGACCATCAATACTGTAGATGTAACTGGATTGACTGTGACCAACATATTAACATCACTTCTTGAAACTTCATCAATAGTTCCATATGTATCATTCCCACTAATCAAGATTGTAAATGGGTTTTGCGTAATATCATCAACGACCAAAGCTTCATTTGTATCATTTGTATAATAAACAGTTTGATATACAACGTTTGTATCATTTGAGAAATTTGTATATTCTTCAATTTCCTCTACATTTGGTCGATACACCTCATTCATGATGATCGCATCAACTTCTCCATCATAAAGAGCCTTAACTTCAGCATTTAAATTATCATAGCTCTGTGTTTGAATTGTTACATCTTGTTTAGCTATATCGTCCTGACTTTCTTTAGTTCCTTGTGCATCAATCGTTTTTAAAACACCAACATTTTTTCCAGACAAGTCTTTTAATTCTACAATATCTGCACTTTTACTAATGACAGAAATCGTGTTTTTGATTTTTCCTTCATTTGAATTTGTAATCGAATTCAAAGTTTGAGCAGTTTGATATAAATATAAATTTCCTAAGCCATATCCAGCACCTAATATAATACATAAAAGTACACTAATGACCCTAGACCAAACTCTCTGGCTGGCAAAATTCAACAGCACTAAAAACAACAATGTCAACAAACACATCAAAACACTAACAGAAATTGTTAAATTTCCTGGAAGAAGATTCAAGGTGAAAACCTGATAAATCAATCCAGCTAAAAGTACAACCAAAATCAATGAAATTATTCCGGCAAATATTCTAAAAGCTATACTTTTTGTATTACTAGTTCGAGCTTTACGCATCTTATCCCTCCCGACACTTACAACCATTATAAAATAGAATCAACAAAAATAAAAACTACATTTCATCAACAATTCGCTTAATTTGCTCCAAATATGCAAATTTATTCACAGAATCGGGTTCCGGATAAGCGCCTTCACCCCATTCATTCCATACTGTGACAAATATATAAGGTTTATTCTGTGACTGAATGATTTCAACAAGTTTAGAAACCATTCGTAGAATTTTTGTGGAGAACCATTTTTTATGATCCTGCCATGAATACCTCTTCTTGGCGTATCATCAAAACCAACAAATCCACTTAACCATGTGTTTTTATCACTTTTTTTTGCATCTTCTAAAATTTTATTATATTCTTTGTCATAATCATAAAATTCAATTTTATCGGTACGTGTACTAATTTCTTTTTTAGAACGATAAAATAAATACTGATTCCATGTCAAAGGTACAAATGGTGAATAACGAAATTTATGTTTAAAACCAATCTTATGATGTCCATCCCTAGATATACAATACACCCCATTAAAACCTGCTTGCTTAGCCAATTCATCCCAATATGCAGCCATCTTTTCAATTGTTTCAAAATCTATTTGTGGCTGAAAAAAAGCAAATACAGGTTTATCATCGATTTTTATATAACGATCATCCTTAAAAAAAGGTAAAAGATAATCAAAATGAATCTTCCAATCCACCTCATTCCCATAATCTAACTTTGCTAGAATTCCAGAATCCTGTGGATCACCCTTCTTTTCATATTCACTACTAGCCATGGTAACAGCCCCTTTTACATTGCTCCAGGTTCTTTTCCATGTATTGTTATCCCAAATGAATAAATATTCAATTGGCAAATCTTTTTGTTCTAATAAAAGTTCAGCAGGTTTTGTTAATAATTTTTGTTTGCTGGAAAACCAATAATGATAAATTGCAAAACCGCTAATACCGTATTCATGAGCCAATAAAGCCTGTTTTCGAATACTGTCTGCATTTGATAAATCATAATAATCGTTATCGAGAGGAACTCTTGGTTGAGTATGTCCGTTAAACAATGGTTTACTTGCTTTAACGGCCGTCCAATCTGTATACCCTTTACCCCACCATGCATCATTTTCTGGTGTTTGGTGAAACTGAGGCAGATAATTAGCTAATATTTTTACCTTGCTCAAAATCACCATCTCCTAATAAGCATATTGTTCATCATAATAGATATCTTCACTATATGTTCCATCTTCTGTATACACATCTCCATTTACACCATCTGTATAGTACTGATTTGGATCTTCTGTGTAATAATCTGTTGAATAATCTTGACTATAATCATAACCAGCATAAGGATCTGTTACATAGCCCGGATCCTGTACGACTTGATTTTGACTATCTTCAATCACTTCAATGTTGTTTTCATCAATTGTATCGCTGACGCTTGTAGAAGATTCTCCATCTAAAACAGCTTGAATCTTGTCATGTGCAACCTGTACAGAATCAAGATTAGCAAGCATGACATCAGCATAATCCCCTAGTGTTGGACTATATGCACTTGATGTAGAACCTACCAATGCATAACTTTCAAACTGCCAATCAGGGAAGAAAGTAAACTCGTAACGCACAAGTGAAAGTATCTCATCACTTGACATGTTGGTTTCAAAAGCTCCACTTAAAGCATCCATGAAATCACCAAAGCGAGTAATCATTTCAGGAGAAGCAATCTTGCTAATCATTGCCTGAATAACGATTTGTTGATTCTTTACGCGTTGTGCATCACCATCAGTATACGCATAACGTTCACGTGCAAAAGCTAAAGCACGTTTACCATCTAAATGGTTCCATCCTTCAGTAACACCTTGTAAAGACCAATCCGCATTAAAACGTTCTACAGCCAAGCCTTCTTCGACAAAGACATCAATACCACCTAAAGCATCAACTAAATTTGTTAAACTCGAGAAGTTAACACGAACATTATAATTGATCGTGATTCCTAAAAATTCTTCTATTGTTTGTTCTGTGGTGTCAATTCCATATAATCCAGAATGAGTTAGTTTATCTTGTTCACCTTGAGGACAAGCAAGACCTGTATCAATATCAGAACATTCTATAACTTGATAATAATCGCGTGGAATACTAGTCATTAAAACAGTATGATTATTCGGATTCACTGTCACTAGCATATTAGAATCACTTCTTGAATTAGACGTTAATCCCCCATAAGAATCATTTCCACTAATCAAAATCGTAAAAGGTTGGGTAGCCACATTTACACTATCTTTTACGGTATCATTTTTCGTATTACGTTTTGTATAATAAACAGTTTGATTTACCACACGAGTCATATTGTTCGCATCTGGATCCATATCAAAAACAACGCCTCTAAATGTTTCATTTAATACGATTCCTTGTACTTGATCAGTATATAGCGCATAATATAGATCATTAAAAGTTGTATAATCAGCCGTATCAACCATGATTTTTGTGGAAATATCATCTAATGCTCTATGTGTGCCTTCTTCATCTTGAGATGTAACCGTACCTAATGTCATATTATTTAATGACTCTAATGAATCAAATTGTGAATCATTTAAAGTAACAATTGAAATTGTATTTGTCATTTGATCCGTTAAATTTGTAACACTTGCAAACATCTCATTTGTCTTATAGATATAATAATTTCCTGCTCCATAAGCCACGGTAAGAACTAAGATCAAGAAAGCAGACAAAAAACGCGAAATCGGACGACGAGAAATAAAATTATAAAATATACATAGAATTAGAGACAAAACAACAATAATTACGATTGCTGCCAATTCTAGAATTAGCGGCAACATATTCAACACAAATAATTGAAAACTCAAAAAAACTGCCACACCTATACATATAAGAGATAACAGTACAACTAACGGATTTCTACGGTTTTTCTTTTTGACATTTTTTATATTTTTTTTCATCACTGAAAATTAAAACATAAATACACTTTTTTTGTCAAATTTTCACTTAAGATTCAAGTAAAATTCATTAAATGTGCAAATGATATATCATTTTGTACAAATTATTTTTTTAAATACATTGATTAACATATGATATACTATTAATGATTTTTGGACGGAGTGAAACATATGATTTATACAAAATATATAAAAAGAGGCATTGATTTTTTATTAAGTCTAATAGGAACTATAGTATTATCCCCTATTTTATTAATATTGATCTTATTAATAAAAATAACAAGTCCAGGACCTGTTTTCTTTAAACAAAAAAGAGTAGGCATAAATAGAACCTACTTCAATATTTATAAATTTAGAACAATGCGAATCGATACCCCAAAAGATACACCAACACATTTATTAGAAAATCCTGATCAATATATCACTAGCATTGGAAAATTCTTAAGAAAAACATCTTTAGATGAACTACCACAGCTCTTTAATATTTTAAAAGGAGATATGGCAATCGTTGGACCTAGACCTGCTTTATGGAATCAATACGATTTAATCGAAGAAAGAGATAAATATCATGCCAATGATATCCTTCCAGGCTTAACCGGTTGGGCACAAGTCAATGGACGCGATGAATTAGAAATTGATGTAAAAGCAAAACTTGATGGCGAATACGTTCAAAAGATGAGTTTTGGCTTTGATTGTAAATGCTTTTGGATGACAATTACTTCCGTATTAAAACATGAAGGTGTTGTTGAAGGTGGAACAGGAACAATGCATAAAAAGTAAGCAGCCTTGTGAAGCTGCTTTTTCTTCGCTCATAAAATCGATCTAAAACACAAAGTGTATAATATATGTACTTTATTTTCTTACAAAACGAAAAATTTAATTGCTAATCTTCACAATAGTTCTTTACCTTAATTTAAAGAAGTATTGAATATCATTTTTATCTTAATGGCATCGTCAAAAACCATCTTTTTTAAATCACATTTATATTCTATTCAGAAGTTAAAGATACCCAATTTAAACGGTCTGTATATCGTTCAGCACATTCCCAAACAACAACATCAGGCTGGTACTCTTGAATCATTGCTAAATTAAATGACCAAATATTAACAGCATCCACTTGAGCATAATATTGACTCATGATATTAACCATATGATCACTAAAAGAATCTCCAATTATTAGAACTTTTTGATCCGATTTCAATTTTTTATTAACAGACTCAACATCTAGCTCATACATAACATCATCATTAAAAGTATCTTGCATATCACATAGAGCTGCCAAATCTCCAGAATAATTTTCATTTACTTTTTTAAATTTTACATCTCCCAGAGAATCAAAATTCCCATTAATTGCTTCCTTTAAAGCTTGTACAGTCATAAATGAACCAAGCGCATTAAAATGAGTATCCGTTTTATAGTAAACTTGATATGCTTTTTTAGTAGCAACTAAAGAGTCTTTCGCATTCACAACATTTAAATCTGTATTATTTTTTAAATAATCCATAAAAATCTCTGTGCGTGATGTTTTATTTTCTTGTTTTATGGAACTAGGCATATACTCCGGATAAACACTAGCTTTGTTTGGAATCGATAGAATATAGAATTCACATCCTAGAGATTCAAAATAATCTCTTTCTTGTTGCAACTTTGCTGCAATTTGTGCCATCTGTTCTTCTGTATAATGATTAATTCCCTGATAGTCCGCAATTGGATCCCCATCTTGAGTTGATTTATAAAATAGCCAATTATCCTTGCCCAATAAAACCTGCGTGGATTCTATATACGTATTTCCAGAAGTTGCCTTAGAAATCTCAGAAGCCATTTTTGCTCCTTCTGATTTTCCAGCTAAATTGCTAGTAAATCCATCAATCATTCCTAATAAACCGGCTTCCTTTTCATTTCCTGCTTGAGCAAGCTCTGTTTCATGTCCTTTATTCACATCACTCTTTTCTTCATCTTGAACAAATAATCCTATTACCTGATTAAATAAAGTAATTGAAAAAGTACAAATAATAAACAAACAAAAAAAGATACTTACAATATGTTCTCTCATAACATACTCCAATCTAAAAATTAAAATAAATGAATGGATTATAAGCATTACTGAAAATAAACATAATACTTACTAAGAAAATTGCGACCATTCCCCCAATATATATCAAATTATAAACAAGATTCTTATTCAAAACTTTGTCTGCTCTTTTTAAATAAGGGAAACAGCATAAAATTCCAGCAAGATAATAAATCAAATATCTTTGTAGATACTCAATCGTTCCCCAATCTATAAAACCTTGAGTTCCTATCCCAATCATTCCAACAAGATAACTGAGAGCTTGAGATAATGATTCACTACGAAAAAACACCCAACCAATCATCACAAAAAACAAAACATATAAATGATTATATTTACCTAATTTTTTATCAATATTGCAGAATTTTTCTAGTATCAGCAATACAAAATACATCATTCCCCAAACAATAAATGTCCAGTTTGCACCATGCCATAATCCAGTCAAAAACCAAACAACAAAAATATTGAAAATCAACCTAAATTTGCTTTTTACGCGGGAACCACCTAAAGGAATGTATACATAATCTCTAAACCATGTTTGTAAAGAAATGTGCCATCTTCTCCAAAACTCACTGATACTTTTAGATATATAAGGATAATTAAAGTTTTCATCAAAATGAAAACCAAACATTCTACCCAAACCAATAGCCATATCCGAATAACCAGCAAAATCAAAAAAGATTTGTAAAGTATAAGATATTGCACCTAGCCATAAAGCTAATACGGTATTGGTATTCCCATCTAGTCCCACTCCATTAAATACGGCATCAGCTACAACTCCAAATTGATTTGCAAGTAAGACTTTTTTACCTAAACCAATAATAAAACGATTGATTCCCAAAGAAAAATCTTTCCACGTTTCTTTTCGCTCATTGATTTCTTTGGCAATCGTCTTATATCGAATAATAGGACCAGCAATCAACTGTGGAAAAAATGAAATATACAAACCTATATTTAAAAGATTTGTCTGTGTGATTTCTTTATCTCTGTAGACATCTACAACATAAGAAATTGCCTGAAAAGTAAAGAATGAAATTCCTATTGGTAAAGCAATATTTGCCTCTGGTAAATTTGCATTAAAGATTGTATTTATATTATCCACAATAAAATTCGCATATTTAAAATAACCTAATATCAAAATATCGATACAAACTGTTATAAAAACAATTGTCTTCTGTTTCGATTTTTCATGATTATGTTTTTTTAATAAAATCCCAGAAAAATAGTGGATCACGATAACCAACATCATTAAGAAAACATAAACAGGTTCTCCATAAGCATAAAAGAGAAGACTAACTATTAATAAAAATACATTCTTTGCCAACTTTTTATTTCTTAAAAAAAGATAGTAAACCAACACTACAATTGGTAAAAATAAAAATATAAAAACTTCACTTGGAAACAACATAATAATACCTCAAAAATAATCGTTTTATATTATATATGATTTTCTGTGAAATTTCGACCCATTCAACAATAACAGTTCTTCTACCAAAGCAAAAAAACTTCTAGATATCCTTCAAAAAGAAACTTCACTTAACCTAATGCTATTGTTTCTTTTAGAATTATTATATATGTTATTATACAATATCGATTTTATTTAATTGTTGGGGTATCCAATTTCTTTTGGGGTCAAAATTTTTGGGGTCAATTTTAGGGTCA
>OGWU01001610.1_pt1 | contig 12618 bp, 14 predicted proteins | sample 1576071 | NCBI WGS metagenome assembly OGWU01 (sample SAMEA3541582, study PRJEB24748) | human gut metagenome | biome: human gut; feature: human-associated habitat; material: faeces | place: China | collected 2012
ATTCAAACCAGAATCTGATCAAGACGACCTATCCGGACGGTGCCGAGACGACCCGCACGGTGGACAGCCGCGGCCGCACAGTTTCCCAGACGGCCAACGGACTGACGAGTACCTATACGTACAATCAGTACGGCGTCGAAACGGAAACAAACGCGCATCAACAGACGAAAACCTTCACTTATGACGCGTTGGGCAACATCGTAAAAACAAAGGACTTCGACGGCTTGGAAACCACATCCACTTATGATGCCCTGGGCCGGGTTCTGACGACGACTGACAAAGCCGGCAACGTGACCACGTATGCCTATGACGCAAAGGGCCAACGGACCAGTCAGACAACCTCGCGGCAGAAAATCACCTATGAATATGACGCGCTCGGGCATGAAATCAAACAGACGCTGACCAGCGACAATCAGGTCAAGGTTACGGAAAAGGGCTATGATGTCATGGGCCATCTGATCAGCGTGAAGGATCCGCTCGGCCATACGACGACGTATACGTATTCCAAGGGCTTAAAAACAAAAATGACCGACGTCCTGGGGCAGGAAACGATTTACGCGTATGACGCTCTGGGCCGGGTTATCAGTGAAACCAGCGCGGATAAGAAGGTTCGTCGTTGGAGCTATGATCACGAAGGCATTCCCCAGAGAAAACAGTCAATTTTCTTTGTGCTGCTTATCCAGCTATAGGACGGCAAGGCTTTGTCGAAGGCATCGATGCATTCTTTTCCGTTTTGAGTTTTGAGGAAGTCTTTATACCACGCCTCGATTCTCGTATAAAGGGCTATGGCATTTTGGAGCCGCCCTTCTCCTTTGCCATCAAGCTGCAGGTTCAGATTCTTCAATACATATTGATCCCAGATGGGCTTATCCGCATTGAGCGTAGTATACATCTTGCTGGAGAAGGAAGGCTCGACATTTCCTGTATTCTCATAAAGGTATGTAATAATATCAGCGAAAGATAGCTTCTCAGACTTCCCACGCTGAAATAACGCATAATAGCACTCCCGCCACTCAGCGTTTCTTCGGACACGATAGTAGCCATTGAATTTTGTTTGAAAATCCTCGTCAGCCGACACATCTACAGTCTTCCATTGAGAAATGATGTATCCGTACTGTTCAAGGCCGAAGCTGGCAGCCAGTCGATCCTCTATGACCTTATTGGGATTGATTCTCATATTCATTTCTCATTCTTCTTTCGGGCATATCTTCGGGAGGATTTCAAGGAAGTGATGACCGATCTTTTCTGCGTCATAGCCGTTGGCCTCGCAGATAAACCGAACGGTATCTGGCAGCAAGACGCGGCCCTTTGCTTTCTCCGCTTTGCACTTCTGCCACTCTTCGTATTCCTTATTTGTGATTTGCTTCATTTTGAGAGTCCTCCGTAAGTGTACTATCACAGCAAGAGTTTTCACCATCCAGCCTTACAACCCAATCATTAAACTTTTCATCTGATCCATCATATTTTGATTTTTGAATTGCCATTGATATCTGGGCAATGTCACTATGATAATCCGACAAACCAGAAGTAGTATTCAATTCAACATATTGTACTCTGTTTGAAAAGCCGTGAGCGGTCATTAGGAATGGCTTATTCTCAATGGAATCATATATTTCTTGGTAGTCGGCTTTCATGCTTCTAAGAATTTTTTCAAACTGTTCTATGCGTTTTTGCGTATGAATTGTAAGTGAGGCAAGCATGACTATTTCGTACCGACAGATTTTTCGTATAAGTACCGGATTTAGTTGTGGCGTTACTTGAGCAATCTCCTTCAACTCATCTGGGATGTCTTTACGGGCCGCTTCTTTAGCAGCTACCATTAATGACTGTGGATTGTGAAAGGTCCAATTTCGCACATCGAGAAATTCAGAGAGAATTGCTGACATTTCTTCTGAGAGTGGTGATGAAATATACTTGTGTTTCTCAAGAATCTTGCGTAGATCTATGTATGAAAAAGAACTGCTCTGATGATCCGCTGTAAATTTTAGAATCTCACGCTGCCTATAAAGGAGCTTATCATTAACATCATCATATTCTTTAGCGGGAACATATTCTTCTTGGGTGCTTTCCAATAAGGATTCTGCCTCAGATGCATACTCCTTATATTTTTCAAGATTGACAGTAATCCCGGATATTAGCATTCCCAACACAAGACATGCATCTTCGGCACAGGTAATACTAAACTGCTTGAATTGTTGCTTTGTTCCTCCAGACATATTAAATACCTCCTATAAAAACAGCCGGGACGCCCCGACTTCCACGACTTACCCCTCAAACGCAAACTTACCCCTCAAGCGGCAAAATTGGTGGAGGAAAAATTAAATTGTATCAATCTCGGTGTTTTTATATCATAGACACGGCAGTTGGCAAACGGTTTCAGAATAGCGACAATGGTTTTAACAATGCTGGATTGGGTATAGAATTCGCCGCCCTTTACACCTTCATACGCTGCAAACTGAGCATACAGTATTCATAAGTTCTGCCGAGGAGGTCTTTACTGTCCTCGTTATCGCCCATATCCATATTGGTGAACAGGTCAACCACATCACCCAAAACACGCTTGTCCAAATCAGGACTTGCGTAGTTCTTAGGCAATACATTTTTAAGAGTTGTATTTTCTTTTTCGATAGCTCTCATAGCGTCGTCGATAACCGTACCGATTTCAAGAGTGTGAGCAGATGAAGCTATTTTGCTCCAACGAGCGTCCTCCGGTACGAAGAAGATATTGTCCTCTGCGTATGCGTCCTTATCATCTTCAAACCCATCGCCCTCATCAACAAGCTGCTGATAGCGTTTTTCAAATGCATTGGATATGTAGCGCAGAAAAATAAGCCCTACGATTACCTTTCGATATTCTGCTGCGGGAATATGCCCCCAAAGAACGCAAGCTGCATCCCAAATTTGTTTTTCGAAGCCTATGTTGGCGTTGTTTCCGTTAGCCATAGAACAAATCCCTTCTTTCATTATTTTGCCGTATTACAGGGGTAAGCTTGATAGATTAAACCAACACTTCCCACTTACCGTACCGTTTGCCTCTTTCACGGCGGATATAGTTTTTATCTTGCAGCGATTTCATAATTCGCTTGATCGTAGCAATGGATTTTCCGGTTGATTCTGCAATTTCTTGCTGTTTTATTGTCGGGTTCTTTGCGACCAATTCTAAAACCGCAAGCTCTTCTAAGGTACAGGTCAAAGTATCAAATTGATACTTTGAAACTTTGGAATTGATACTTTGGAGAGTGCTTTCATCCGCAAAATCAATGTGCAAATAGCGGTTTTTGAGTTCGTGGTTTGTGCCGAGCAGGAGATTTGAGAAAAACAATTCCAAAAATTTTGTGGTGGAATGAACGCCCTTTTGCAAATTATTATAGTTTGCCCGGACCAGTGCATTGCGGAAATACCAAGAGTTTTCACGGAACGCATCGTTATTGACGCGGAATCCAAAGGTTTTCATATATTTAATCATAAACACGGCGGTGGCACGGGTGTTTCCCTCGCCGAAAGGATGAATTTGCCAAATATCCGATGCAAACTTTGCGAGGTGCTTTACCGCTGCTTCAACCGATAGCCCCTCATAAGAAAACTGCTTTTCGGTGGCAAAATCATAGTCCAAAGTTTCTTTAATGCTGTTCCAATCCGCATAAATTACGGTATCGCCGTTCAGAACCCACTCTTTCTTTGTGATGTTATACTGCCTAATCTGTCCGGCGTGGTCAAATACGCCCTCAAACAATCTGCGGTGAACGGTAATCCACTCGGCAGGGGAAAACTGAAACGCTTTTTCTCCCAGCAGCTTCGTTATTCTTGCCGAAACGATATCTGCTTCTTTGGTTTCGTTTTCCGTTTCGGTACGGACAGAGCGCTGCTCATAATAACTGTGAATCCGCTTCTGTGCTTCATCAATGGTGATTTTGCCTTCGATGTGATCCTTTGCGGTGTCCAGCAAATAGGCAGAAGTATTCAGCCCGTCAACCGCCTGCAAGCCGATGGCTGTCTGCCACGCTTCGCTTTTTTCGGCTCTGTCGGGTTCGCCTTGCTTTATATATTCTTCAAGTTCAAATTGCCAATTCTTATCCGGCATATTTGCACCTCATTCCTTGCTTAAATCTTCCGTCTTGAAGGTCGTGTAACCCTCGTAATAATAGCTGTGGTCGATGCCTTTCATATAGACCTCACGGCTATCTACATCATCGGTGAGTGTGTTTTTCAAAAGATGTTTAATTTCAATATCTTTTATCGGGCTGCGCTCCATGGCAAGAAGATAATCTTCTTTATCAACCTGGCTCCAATCAAGAACTTTGTGAAGCTCGGTTTTGAAAATGAGGTCGAGCCAAATGCGTGTGCTGCGCCCGTTTCCTTCTCGGAACGGGTGGGCTATATTCATTTCCACATACTTCTCAACGATTTCATCAAAAGTGGATTGCGGCATTTTATCAATGTTGGCAAGAGCCGCTTCAAGATACATCAGCGGCGCAAAACGGAAGTTGCCTTTGAAAATGTTTACGGTTCTCAGTTCTCCGGCAAAATCGAAGATTTCATCAAAGAGATACTTATGAATTGCTTTCAGCACAGAGAATTTTCCCGCTTCCAATTGATCAAGCAACCCGCTATCAAAAAGCTCAAGCGCTTTTTTCTTGCTGATGCATTCTTCCTCGCGGGCAAGGTCGGCAGAGTTTGTCATCCCCAATTTATTTTCAAGTGCCATAGCGCACCTCCGAATTAATTTACAAGATATTTAAGCACAAAAAACAGTCCGACAAGCGCTGCAATAATCAATAACACAATCCATCCGGCGGCTTTCCGTCCTTTCTTTTTTGAGGAAACCGGCTGTACAAGATATGTATACTGTAACTGTGAAGATTGACCGTGCTGTTTTGGTTTTGCGACAGGCTGAGGTCTTGTTGCCTTTCGGTACATAGCAAGCGGGTCGCTTTGATTCATAATTCTATCGTAAAAGTCGTCAATCCACTGCGCATCGCCGTATTCGCACATATTCTCCTCTGTGCAATTTGGCTCATGGGCAATTTGATTTCGAATCCACCGACAGTGCTTTAATTGTTTCAGGTCATCATTCCAATTAAAAACATAGAACGAGGCAGATGCCAGTCTTGCCATATCGTCAATATAAGCTGAAACGCCGTGGTTGCTGTCATAAATTTCATTGCACAACTTTTCAAGTCGTTTATAAGAATTTATAAATCCCATTTTCTCACCGCATTACTTGTCCGCCGCAACGCCGGATTTCATCCATGCGTCAACTTCGCTGATTTTGAATTTCCACAGTCTGCCGATTTTGGCGGCGGGCATTTCTCTGCGCTCGATCCAGTCAAGAACGGTATCACGGCTGACGCCCAAATATTCCATTATTTCTTTCATCGAATACCAGCGTTCAAGATTGTTATCCATAGCGGAATCCTCCGTTTTCACGAAAATACAATACTACAAAATATATTATACCACATTTATTGGAATATCACAAGGCTTAATAGGGGTTTATTCGGGGTTTTCAAGAAAAAATCATAAATCGCACGGCAGAAAAAAGCCTTCTTTCGAAAAATCGAGAGAAGGCTTTGAAACTATTTCTGTCCGTCTGTGTGCGGCGGGTGATAAAACGGCATTCTTGGTTTTGCGTTATGGCTATTGATGCGGGGCAGGTTTTCGAGCGGGATAGCGAAGAACCGCTCTTTGATGAAATTTCCGTTCATGCCGTCGATGATTTTTGCGGCCTGTTCTGCGTAAGCGCCGGTCACATCAAATTCCGCAAGGCGGATGATCTGAAAGCGATATTTCCCGGCAGCGGTAAACAGAATCTCTCCGGCTTTTCCGTCACCGTAGGGTGTATAGGCGTAGGCGACTGACTGCGCGATTTTCTGCCCCTTTTCTTTTATGACCGTTATAGCCGTTTGCTTTAAGGAAACGCCGTCGCAAAAGCCCGTTTCGCACAGTTCTTTGGCAAACTTTTCGATTGCCGCTTTGCGTTTTTTCTCAATGCTTTTTTCGCCCGACGCGCCTTGTTTTAACGCAATTTCTGCATAGGTGCTGGGCTTGAAAACGCCGAAGCAATCAAAACACACACCGAGAGAAAGAGATAAAATCTGCTTATCCTTCGGAGAAATTTTGTAGGCGGCATCGCGGAAATAGGTCCGGTAAATACTTCGCAGCACTTCATCAAACAGAGATACGGACGGGTCTTCAATCAGCTCGTCCGCAACGGTGCCGTCCACCGCGCTTTCGTTTTCTTCTGTCGGGACAATGCCGACGGGATATTCGCAAGCCTTGCCGACGGCAACAAGCTCGGTAACTTTTTCTTCGGAAAATCCTGTTTCTTTTACGGCAAGCGCAATGCGCTCATCGGCGGAAAGTTCGGGAGCGCTGTTATAAATGTGCATCACCTTACGCAGCTCGGCATATCCGTTTTGCGTTGGCACGGTGCAAGCGTTTTTCGTTGTGCGGATATAATCCAGTTGTCGCACTACCGCTGCCTTTTTCGCATACTGCAAAAGCGGAATGGGATCGGCGGCATCATAGCCGAGGAAAGCAAACCACAATGTTTCCAAAAAGACTTGCTTGATGTCCTCGGTGTCATCCGCAGACAGATTATAATGTGCAACGAACCGTTCGGCACGGCTTTGCAGTACCGGCTCATAGGCGTGGATAAACGCTCCAAAATATCCTTTATCACCGTTTTTGATTGCCTCAACAAAATATGTGTTCAGATCATCGAACCGCACGCCGCTTTTATCGCTTTCGGTAAAGGCAGATGCGCGTTCGATTTTTTCTTTGCAAAAATATTTGATACGCAGAATTTCGTCGTTGATTTCCCAAAGCCGCAGTTTACCCGAACGGCCAGAAAAAAGAATATCATTCCATATCGTCGGCTCGTGCAGCCGCTTATCCGTAATGCCGCAAAGCAGTTTTTCGGCTGCCTTTTTGTATTCGGCGTCCATACGCGCACCCCATTTCCAAAGAAAAATAAAATTATTTTTTACCCAGTGCCGCTTTTGCCTCTTTGATCAGGTTCCGCAAAACCATATCTTGCTCATACTGATTTTGCGCATAATCAAAATCAATCTGCGCCTCCTCATAATGCCGTTTGGCAAGCTCGATCGCCTTATCGCACACATCCACATCATATTTGGCGGACGGCAGAATTTTATTGGTTTTGTGCTTTTCGTTGCGCAGAGAATCGTATCTCTTTTTCCAAGTCGCATAGCCGAAACCGTCCTTTTTCTTTTGCTTCGGCATATTCAGTTTATTTTTTGCAACGTATGCGCAGGGAACGCCGTACTCCGGATTGACGGTGCTGCAATACAACTGCTTATGCGCAGTTTCCATAAAGAAAAATCGGTGGCAGATTCCGCATTGCCATGAATAATGTCCGGCGGCAAGCCCCTCGAACAGATCGGTAACATAAAAATTGAGCATACGGTCAAAATGGATGCGACGGCCGAGCGCAGCAGAGCCGTTTTTGTTTTCAAGGACAACCGGCGCCATCCAAACTCCCGGTTCAAGCGTAAAATTGTGTGTAATCTCAGTGGCATTCAGTTCTTCGATCCATTCCGCTACTTCTTCTCTTCCAAAAAATTCTTTTGTAAAACCGGCAAGGAGAACTTTGTCCCGGAATCCGTTCTCGGTGAGATTTACAAAATACATCATCGCAACCTTATAGAAATTGAAGGTGTCGGCACAAAGGTAAATGTAGGATTTTATGAATTCGGTAAGAACGATAATGTGGTCATGCATACCCGTGCCTTCGGGAACAAAATTGATATTCGGTATCGGCATGGAAGAAAAGCTGCGCTGCCACTCTTTGATTTTATCATCACCGAGAAGCAAATCAATATGTTCGTACTCTTCGCTGATATTAAAATACGAAAACGGTTTTATTTTCCCGATAATATCAAGTATTTTTTCTACGGTCTTCCGAATGCTTGTAAACAGCTCATCGCTGTAATTTTCCGCATTCAGTCGGTTATACAAATCATTGAGTTTATCGCCCGTCTTAAAAATGTAGAGCAGCTTGTCGGCGGGGATGTTTAATATATCGTGCGTGATGATTCCGAGCGGCAAAGTTTTGCCGTCTAAAACAAAATCATCGCCTACAAAATCAACAGAAAATTTATAAAAATTCGCATCGCCCACGGGTTTTGTTTCAATCAGATTCATGCGGCACACCTCGTTTCCGTAATCAGTATATCATAAAATCATTTCGCTGTCATCGGAAATTACAAAAATTTCAGAAACGAATTTTTGCGCTCACAGCATTTTATGTGATTTTTCTGTTTTCAGCCATTAGATAGATAGGAGAGCGGAAGCATCGGTTCCGCCGCCGCTGCTTTTGCTCTTACTTTTTTTACAAGGAGATTTCAGTATGGCTGACGAAAAAACAAAACTTGCCGTTATCGACGGCGAAACCTTAATGGACATGAAACTTCCGCCGACAAAGTTTTGTGTCGACACGCTGCTGCCGCAGGGGTTATGCATCCTCGGCGGCGCGTCAAAGATCGGTAAATCGTGGTGGGTGCTGGATCTGTGTGTGCGTATTGCAAAGGGCGAACCGATGTGGGAGTTGAAAACAGCCGGAAGAACCACGCTGTATCTTTGCTTGGAGGACACCCTGCGCCGCGTGCAGAACCGTCTGCTTTGCATCACCGACGAAGTGCCGCCCAATGCGTTTTTTGCTACCTCTGCCGGAACGCTGTCCGACGGTCTGTGCGAACAGATACGGAATTTTGTAAAAGAGCATACCGACACGGTTTTTGTTGCGGTGGATACTTTTCAGATTGTGCGCAACAACAGCAACGACACCTCTTACGCAAACGACTATGAGGAAATACGGATATTAAAACAGCTGGCGGACGAACTTGATATCTGTCTTCTGCTGGTGCATCACCTGCGCAAACAGGGCGACAGCGATCCGTTCAACAAGCTGACCGGCACCACCGGAATCGTAGGCGCAGTGGATACCGCTTTCGTGCTGGACAAGAGCCGCCGCAATGCCGACAACGCCACCCTCTACTGCACCGGCCGTGATGTGGAGGACCGCCAGCTTGAATTGCGGTTTTCCAAAGAGGAATTTGTTTGGAAAATGCTCGGCGACAGTATGGAGAATCGGGAAATGCTGCTGCCGAAGGAGATGGAGCTGCTGGTCGAATTTATGAAGGTGCAGAAAAATTACAGCGGCAGCAACACGGAGTTTTGCGAACGGTATAACGAATACGCAGGACAGGCGATATCGGCAAGAGGACTCAAACGGCTGATGAATCTTTGGGAATACCGCCTTGCCGATTTCGGTGTGCGCTTTCGCAGCCACCGCAGCAACGGCGCCCGACTGCTGGAAATTGAGTATTCCTTTTCTGCCGGTGACGAAAGTGCCGTTGGTGACGGTTGAATCGGTGTACCCCCAATCGGTTCGTCCCAAGCGTTCCTTTCGTCCCTGTCGGCGGTTTACAGGCGATTTGTGCCGCTTTCGGCGGGGATAGGGATAAACCGCCGATGCGCCGGAAACAACGCGAATTCGGGGCGTTTGCGGGAGCGTCGGTTTTACCGATTTCCCGGACTTCGTCCGGGGCAAGCAGAGCGTCCGGCTGTCCGCTCGGCGCAATTCGCCCTTTTTGCTCGTTTTGCCGCAGGCGGCAAAAGCTTCGCTTTTCGGGCGGCAGCCCGAACCCACTGAATTTAGAAACGGAGAGTGATATTTATGAGTAAACAAAGACGGCGTGACACCACGCTGACGATTCGGCTGACCAAAGCCGAAAAAGAACGCATCGAACGCAACGCAAAACGCGCCGAGCGCAGCATTACCGACTATCTTGTTTTGCTGTCGCTGGAAACGCCCATTCACGTTGCGGAAGATGTGAAGCCCTTGCTGATCGAACTCAAACGCATCGGCAATAACTTGAATCAAATCACGGCGAAGATCAACGCCGGCGCGTTTCGGTCGTATAATTTTGAAGATATGATCGACGGGCAGAAGAAAATCTACGAGCAACTGCTGGACATTGCGAGGAAAGGATAATGGCAACGGTCAGTTATATTCCCGAATCACATCAAAGCATCAGTGCAATGAAAGCGGTGATCGAATACTGTTTGCAGCAGAAAAAGGTGGCGGACGAGGACAGCGGCCGCCGCTTGGTGAGCGGTGTAAACTGCAACGGCGAAAATGCGTTCACGGAATTTACGGCGACCAAGACCGCACATCACAAAAAAGGCGGAATGAATTTTTATCATTATGTGCAGTCCTTTTCGCCGGCGGAAAGTGTGACCGCCGAGCAGGTGCACGAAATCGGTTTGGCGTTTGCGAAAAAAGCGTGGCCGGGGCATGAGGTGCTAGTGACCACGCACACCGACACCGCACATCTGCACAACCACTTTGTCATCAACTCCGTGCATTACGAAAACGGAAGGAAACTCCGCCAAAACCCCGGAACGCTGACAAAACTGCGCGCACTCAGCGACGGCATCTGCCAACAGCATGGGCTGAGCGTTCTCGAACCGTATAAAAAGGACGGTGCAAACATTTCAAGTCGCGAGTACCGCGCCGCGGCGAAGGGCGACAGCTGGAAGTTCAAGCTGATGTCCGATATTGATTTTGTGATGAACCGAAGCGGCAGCCGCGCGGATTTTATACGGGAGATGCAGCGGCTCGGCTACAAAGTCACATGGACGGACGAGCGAAAATATATCACCTTCACTTGTCCGAACGGAATGAAGTGCAGGGATATCCGCCTGCACGATGAAAAATATTTGAAAGAGGTATTGGAATATGAATTCACAATCAGAAAACAGCACACAGCAGAACTCGGCAATGGATATGCTGAGGAAGAAAAACGCACGGACGCTGTCCGAGCTGGAACAGATTCCGTATCAGCCGCAGGTGTATGCGATCCCGATCGAACAGCGGAAACGGGAAAGCAAACTGCTGGCGGACGCGGTGGAGTTTCAGCCGAAACTGTATCAGATGATCGAACGGCTGGCAACGGCGGAGGAGCTGAGCGACCACTGCATCAATATACAGAATATCGAGGCGGAGTATATGGAAAAGACGGTGCGGGAAGTGGTGACGGAGAACCGCAAAACGGCGGCGCAGATACAAAGCCTCATCGAACAGGCTGGGAAGAATCAAGAGCGGTTTATTTCGAATTGCTCCGAAACCCTTTCAAAGAGTACCGAGACTCTGGACGACACGATAGAGAAACTGCATCGAAAAATATTGAAAATTATGATAGCCGCGGCGGTATCGGCAGTGGCGCTGTCGCTGCTGGTTTGCGCGGTATTCTGGAAGCTGGCAGTATAATCGACGGCACTGCCGAAGACCAGGAGGAACGCCGAAAGCGCATTGAGGCACAGAAAAATGCCTCCAACCTCGGTGCCGTTATCGGGCTTGCGGTCGGTATTCTCACCGCCGCAGCCGACAGCGAGGAAGATATGTCCGCAGAGGAAAACGACGTACCTACCATGAAGATGTAGGAGAAAGGAATTGCCTATGACGAAAAAAGAACACGAAAAAGAATTGCGCTGCTATCCGGTGGCGCTGACTGCCGCCGAGGTCGCGGAGATCCTGCGGGTCAGCACCAAGACGGTATACAAGCTGATAAAAGAAAAGTCCATTCCGGCAGTGAAGGTCGGCAGAGAAAACCGCATTGCCAAATCGCAGCTCATTGACTATCTGCGGCAAAGAGAAGTCCCAAGTTCGAACCCAAAGGCCTGTTTTCTTGAGAAAACTCCCGAAAAAGTCTGGACTTGTGCGGTGAGTTGTGATATTGTTCGTGTCGGCAAAAACAAAAAAGGAGTGAACGCAAATGAATGCCGCAACCACACTTGCAGCCAGCGTACAGGCTAAGAAAGGCCGTCTCTATGCCGTGATACAGGTCAGAGAAAACGGCAAAACAAAACCCGTATGGCGCGCGCTGGGATTGCCCGAAGGCTCGAACAAATCAAAGGTGAACAAAGCCTACCGAGAGGTGGTGCAGGCCTTTGAACAGACCTACGCCGAGCAGATCGCGCAAAACAAAAAGCCTGCCTCGGATATCCCGATCTACGATTATATGTGCGCCTACTATAAAAAGATCGAGAAAAACATTCAAAAGAGTACCGCCGAAAGCTACCGCGGAATGATAAACGGTAGAATTCGGCGGTATTTTACTGCCCGCAAGGAATTGACGGTCGGCAACATCACCGCAAAAGACATTGAGGATTTCTACGAGTGGATGTTCGAATCGGGCGTTGTCGCCAACACCGTTATCCACTACCACACCGTCCTGCACAGCGCCTTCAAGCGGGCTTTCAAGGACGGGCTGATTGACTCCAATCCCTTTGACCGCATCGACCGCCCGAAGAAAAACAAGTTCACGGGTGAGAACTATTCCGAAGAAGAACTGATCGCCATGCTGGGGCTTATCCGCGGGGATATTATCTACCCAGCGGTCATGCTGGCGGGCGGCTTGGGGCTGCGCCGCAGCGAGGCGTTGGGCGCACGGTGGTCAAGAGTAGACTGGGAAAAGAAAACCATACTGCTTGACACCAAGATCATTGAGTATAAGGAAAACGGCAAGGTTATCGTCGAACCCGTGGAGGAAATGAAAAACAAATCCAGCCGCCGCACGCTGCCGCTGCCGG
>OGWU01001611.1_pt1 | contig 12612 bp, 13 predicted proteins | sample 1576071 | NCBI WGS metagenome assembly OGWU01 (sample SAMEA3541582, study PRJEB24748) | human gut metagenome | biome: human gut; feature: human-associated habitat; material: faeces | place: China | collected 2012
AAAACGCGGCTGTTGAGGAAGAAGCCCAGCAGCAGTATGCCGACACGGACGTGGTTGCTCACCATAAATCAACAATATATTCCTCCTTTCCCTTGCAGCACTAAAAGATTATACATATCTTTGGACGTTAATCTCAAATTACTGAAAGATAATTATTTATATTCTAATACTGATGGGGGTTCTCGAAATCATCTTTTGGATCGGCTTATTCATTGTGTTCTATACATATATAGGTTATGGAATGATCCTCTATGCCCTTGTCAAACTGAAGGAATGTTTTCGCAAAACAGCCGCCACACCCCCACCGACAGATGACTCCCTCCCCGACCTGACGCTGTTCATCGCCGCCTACAACGAAGAAGACGTCGTAGATGAGAAAATGCGCAACTGCCTTGCTCTGGACTATCCTGCCGACAAACTGCATATACTTTGGGTGACGGACGGCAGCAACGACCGTCCCAACAAACGCCTTTCGCACTGGCCGCAAGCCACCGTACTCCACCAGCCCCAACGGCAGCTGTCCGGCGTGCTCATCTGGGGCAACCTGAGCGATGGTTTGCCCGCCTGGATTTACAGCCTGACCTACAACGGCAGTTACATGCTGCCCGAGACGATCCTGACGACCGTTGCCGCCGTGCTGATCTGCAAAGCCGCGCCGCAGCTGTTCAATGCCCAGAATCAGTAACACATCCTATGCGCTCCGTTTTGTACGGGGCGCATTTTTTACGGAAATTGACTCACTTTTTTCTTTTTCCAGTTTCCGTTATAAAAATAACTTTCATTTTCTTGTTTTGGTCTTTCAGCTTTTTGCTCAAAGCATCTAATTTTGTCCACATATTAACCAATTTTTAGGTGGCATTTTCGTTCTTTTGACAAATTGTATAAATTTGCTTTCTTTTTTATGAAGAATGTGTTAATATGAGTACAATAAGGTGTGCGGTTGAGAACCAGAACAACTCCACGCCCCGTTAGAGGAATCCATCTGAACTTTGGAGGAATGCTTTTATGATGAAGTATCTGCAAAAGCTCGGCAAGGCCTTGATGCTGCCTGTCGCCGCGCTTCCCGTCTGCGGCATTCTCATGGGTCTGGGCTACGCGCTGGCTCCGGCTGCCATGGGTGCTGAAGGTGCTACCACCGGCTTTGCTTACACGGCCGGTTTCATTCTGATCAAGGCCGGCGGCGCCCTGATCGACAACATGGCCTGGCTGTTCGCTGTCGGCGCTGCCGTGGGCCTGTCCGATGACCACGACGGCACCTCTGCTCTTGCCGGTCTGGTCAGCTACCTGATGATGACCCAGCTGCTCAGCACTGGCGTCGTGAGCGCTCTGCCGTTCATGAACCTGGTTGAGGGCACCTCTACCTACATTGCTTTCCAGAAGACTGCCGGCAACGCTTTCATCGGCATTCTGGCTGCCATCATCGGTTCCACCTGCTACAACAAGTTCAAGAGCACTCAGCTGCCTGACTGGCTGGCCTTCTTCAGCGGCAAGCGCTGCGTGGCCATCGTCACCGGCCTGGTCTCCATCGTTGTTTCCGTCATCCTGCTCTTCGTCTGGCCCATCATCTTCAATGCTCTGGTTCTGCTGGGCGACGGCATCGTCAGCCTGGACGGCGTTGGCGCCGGTCTGTACGCCTTCTTCAACCGCCTGCTGATCCCCACCGGCCTGCATCACGCTCTGAACAACGTGTTCTGGTTCGATACCATCGGCTTGGGCGACCTGACCCACTACTGGGCCGGTGAAACCTCTGCCGACGTGGGCTGGAGCCTCGGCATGTACATGTCCGGCTTCTTCCCCTGCATGATGTTCGGTATCCCCGGTGCTGCTCTGGCCATGGTTCACACCGCCAAGAACAAGAAGGCTGCTATCGGCCTCGTGACCTCCGCTGCTATCTGCGCGTTCGTCTGCGGCGTTACCGAGCCCTTCGAGTTCGGCTTCATGTTCCTGTGCTTCCCCCTGTACGTTGTTTATGCTGTTCTGTACGGCATCTTCACCGTCATCACCTACTACGTTGGTTTCCGTGCCGGCTTCATGTTCTCCGCCGGTGCTACTGACCTGGTCTTCTCCGCTTCCCTGCCGGCTCATGCCAACACCTGGATGATCATTCCTCTGGGTATCGCCGCTTTCGTCGTCTTCTACGTTGTCTTCCGTTTCGCCATCACCAAGTTCAACCTGGTGACCCCGGGCCGTGAAGATGAGGACGCCGAGGCTGCTGAAGCCAACATCACTCTGGCCAACAACGACTTTACCGCAATTGCCAGCGGCGTTCTGAGCGCCATCGGCGGCAAAGAGAACGTTGCCAACGTTGACTACTGCGCCACTCGTCTGCGCTTTGAGGTCAAGGACAGCTCTTCTGTGAACGAGAAGGCTGTTAAGGCTGCCGGTGCTGCCGGCGTCATTCGTCCCAGCAAGAACGCCTGCCAGGTCGTTATCGGCCCCAAGGTCCAGTTTGTCTACGACGAATTGAAGAAGATGCTGTAAGCTTACTTACAGCGCCGTGATAAAGGTTCTGGTTCCCTTTATCCATTCCGCCGGGGGCGGGCGCAATGCCTGTCCCCGGCATTTATTTTAAAAGCCTGCAGAAATTGCTGCTGCTTGTTGTCCGTATCCGTGTTATACTATTGATAAACACAGGGGCCTCTCCCCTGCCATTATCAGGAGGTTTTTCTCATGAAAATTATCCGTGCAAAAGATTACTATGATATGTCCCGCAAAGCGGCCAACATCATCTCTGCCCAGGTCATCATGAAGCCCAACTGCGTACTGGGCCTGGCCACCGGCGGTACCCCCGTGGGCACCTACAAGCAGCTGGTTGAATGGTACAACAAGGGCGACCTGGACTTCTCTGAAGTGACGACGGTCAACCTGGACGAGTACCGCGGCCTGCCCCGCGAGCATGCGGAAAGCTACTGGAGCTTCATGCACCGCAATCTGTTCGACCTGGTCAACATCAACCCCGAATCCATCAATCTGCCGGACGGCACCAACATGGATGCCGAGGCTGAATGCGCCCGCTACGACTACGTGATCAAGCGCGTGGGCGGCATCGATCTGCAGCTGCTGGGCATCGGCCATGACGGTCACATCGGCTTCAACGAGCCGGGCGAAGCTTTTGAGCTGGGCACCCATTGCGTCGACCTGAAACCGGAGACCATCGAGGCCAACAAGCGTTTCTTTGAGGGCAACGAGGATCTGGTTCCGAAGCAGGCCTACACCATGGGTATCAAGACCATTATGCAGGCGCGCAAGGTTCTGATGGTTGCCAACGGCAAAGACAAGGCAGAGATCGTCAAGAAGGCGTTCTTCGGCCCCGTTACGCCGGAGGTCCCCGCCAGCATCCTGCAGATGCACCCCGACTTCATCCTCGTTGGCGATGAGGAAGCCCTGAGCCTGATCTGAGGCAGGAGGAGTCACTATGATTATCCGTAACGCTAAGGTTTATACCATAGACGGTCAATTCGTAGAAAAAGATCTCATCATCCGTGACGGGCGCATCGTATTCGGTGCCGCTCCGATGGAAGGCGAAGAGATCATCGATGCCCAGGGTGCCTACGCCCTGCCCGGCCTGGTGGACATCCACTTCCACGGTGCTGTGGGGCACGATTTCTGCGACGCCGATGAGGCCGGTTTGCAGGCGATTGCAGACTTTGAGGCCAGCAAAGGCGTACTGGCCATCTGCCCTGCTACCATGACGTTCAGCGAGGAAATCCTCAACGGCATCATGGACGTGGCCGCCGCCCACAAGAACGAGCGCGGCGCCGATCTGGTAGGCATCAACATGGAAGGTCCCTACATCAGCCCCAACAAGGTTGGTGCCCAGAACCCCAAATACGTCATGGCGGCAGACGCCGGTATGTTCCGCCGGCTGCAGGCACGCAGCGGCGGGCTGATCCGTCTGGTGGACGTTGCTCCCGAAGAACCCGGCAACCTGGCTTTCATCAAGGAATGCCACGATGAGGTGCGCATCTCCATCGCCCATACCTGCGCTGATTACGATACCGCCAAGGCCGCTTTTGCAGCGGGCGCTTCCCACATGACCCACCTGTACAACGCCATGCCCGGCATCACCCATCGCGCTCCCGGCCCCATCATTGCTGCTCTGGAGGACGGTGCCGAAGTGGAACTCATCACCGACGGCGTGCATATCCATCCGGCTATGGTGCGTTTCACCTTCAACACCTTCGGGGATGACCACGTCATCCTGATTGCCGACAGCATGATGGCCTGCGGCCTGCCTGACGGAGAGTACTCCCTGGGCGGCCAGGCCGTTACCGTGCGCGGACCGCGTGCTACCCTGACCGAGCAGCCCGGCACCATTGCTGGAAGCGCCACCTGTCTGTACGACTGCATGAAACACGCCGTGCTGGAGATGGGTGTACCGCTGGCCAGTGCCGTGCGTGCTGCCTCCCTGAACCCTGCACGCAGCATCGGCGTTGAGGCTGACTACGGCAGCCTGGAGCCGGGCCGCTGGGGCAATGTGATTTTGGCGGACGAAAAGCTCAACATCCTGAAGGTCATCCGCAAGGGTGAAGTGCTGGCGTGAGTGACAGTATTCACAGTTTTGTATAAAAATTTGTGACAAGGCCATTGCAAATTGTATACATCTTTGTTATAATATAGGTATCAATATGCTGAGAAAGGGGAACTGGATATGCCGATCTCTGAGCCGACTGCCGTATTTTCCATTCGTGATGATCGCGATATGGAGATCAAGCAGGCAGTTCTGCAAGTCTATCGAGCGCTGGAAGAGAAGGGCTACAACCCCATCAACCAGCTGGTAGGCTACATCCTTTCCGAGGATCCTACCTATATCACGACATACAAAAATGCCCGTGCGATTATTCGCCGCATTGACCGTGACGATTTGCTGCAGGCCTTGGTACGCGATTACGTCAAAGGGTAAAATCCTCCAACAAAAAAACTCCCGTATGCTGAAAACGGCATACGGGAGTTTTTTATTGCTTGTATTTATGCAAAGAATGCATTCTGCACTGCGTTGAGTACGGCGGCACGGCCTGCGGTAAAGTTGACGCCCCCCTGCAGATAGCAGGTATACGGCGCACGCAGCGGACCATCGCAGGAGATCTCGATGGTGCTGCCCTCGGTAAAGCTGCCGGAAGCCATGACCACCTTATCGGTATAACCGGGCTCATCGGCCGGTTCCGGTGAGGCAAAGCTGTCCACCGGGCTGTTGTGCTGGATACCCGCGCAGAACCCTGTCAACGCCGCGGCACTGCCCGAGTCAAAGCAGGTCACGATATCGTTGTGATCCTCGGTATAGCGGGGCACCGGATGGACCCCCGCCAGCTCCAACAGACACTGGGCGTAAATGGCCGTTTTGAGCGCCTCACATACAACACCGGGTGCGTAGTAAAAGCCCAGGAAAGTATCCCGCAGGCTGTCCTGGGTGCATCCCAGGTCGGCGCCGATACCGGGGGCCGTAAAACGGTGGCTGCACTTTTCCACCAGGTCGGCGCGGCCCGCAATATAACCGCCGGTGGGCGTGATACCGCCGCCGGGGTTCTTGATGAAACTGCCCGCAATGATGTCGGCCCCCACTGCCAGCGGCTCCTGAGTCTGGGTAAATTCGCCGTAGCAGTTATCCACAAAAATCACCGCGTTGGGGTTGGCTTTGCGCGCCGTCTCGGCCACCTTGCGGATGGTTTCCAGATCAAAGGCATTGCGCTGGGTATAGCCGCGGCTGCGCTGGATATGCACCACCGTAGCGGTCTTGGCTTTCTCGGCAATCAGGTCATAGTCCGGCGTATGGTCCGGCAGCAACGGGCATTCATCGTAGTTCACACCGTATTCCCGCAGCGTACCGCAGCCCTTGCCTGCCTCCCCGATGCCGATCACACCTTCCAGCGTATCGTAGGGGCGGCCGGTAGCGGCCAGCAGCGTATCCCCGGTGCGCAGCAGACCAAACAGGGCCACCGTCAGCGTGTGAGTGCCGCTCATGAACTGGGGGCGCACCAGCGCGGCCTCCGCCCCCATGCAGCGAGCAAAGACTTCCTCCAGTTTGTTGCGGCTGTCATCCCAGACACCATACCCGCTGGACCCCCAGAAATGCCGCGCTTCCACGCCGCAGTCGGTGAAAGCCCGCAGCATCTTGAGCTGGTTGTAATCCCGGATTTCCTCCACGTGGGCAAACTGCTCCCGGCAGAGTTCCAGAGCCTGCCGGTCCAATGCCAGCACTTGCGGTTTAAGTTCGTAAAACTGTTCGATCATACTTATTCCCATTTCCGTGTAGTTTGTTGTATCGTGTCCGCCTGTACGAATCCCAGGTGGTGGTAAAAGCCCTGCAAAGCGGGTACGCTGGCAAAGCGCACCGTCCGTTCGGTGGCCAGTGCATTGGCCAGCCCGACGATCAGCCAGCCGGCCAGTCCCCTGCCCCGCCATTCCGGTGCCGTGACTCCGGCCGCCATATAGGCTTCCCCATCGCTCTGCTCATAGCAGCCCACCGTGCAAACAGGCGTGCCATGGTCCAGCAATGCGCGGCAGCAGCCGACACCATGGGCGATGGAAGTACAAGCCAGTGAATAAAACTGTTCCTGCTCGGCTTCGCTATCCGGAAAAACCAGACGACTGACCGGCATCATGGACGGATGGTCGGTAAATACCAATTCCGCGGGGGGCGCGGGCGGAAGCGGCAGCTCTTTTCCCTTTGGTAATTCCCACAACAGCAGCGGTTCCGCCTGCTGCCACCCATCCAGGGCCTGCTGCTCACTCAACAGACGGTCCACCCGCAAAAAATGCAGGAACCCCTGCAATTCTTCCGCAGCTTCCTCCTCCGCTTCGCCCGCAGGCAGCTTTCCGCAGAGGGTTGCCGTGCCGCCGCGCAGCGCCAGCGCCCCGTTCCCGGGCAGCAGATAGAAACTCCATCCGCTGCCTGGATGGGCGCTGAACAGTGCACAGTGGGTACCCATCGTGGCTTCAAAATACGGTTTGCCCGCAATGCGGCGGGCAAACTCTGCGCGGTGTTCGGAGGTGGTAACGGCTTGAATCATAGGGATTCCTTAGGCTAGTTGTTTATCATGTTTACTGCAGGGCCATGACGATGCGCTTATAATCGCGGCCGCGCACCTCAAAGTTGGGGTACAGGTCGAAGGATGCAGAAGCCGGAGAAAGGCTGACCACATCCCCTGCCACCGCAACAGCGCGGGCCTTTTCCACAGCGTCCTGCATACCATCTGCATGCAGGATGTTCAGACCGCTGGCGGCAAAACCGGGATGTTCCCGGACCGCTTTCTCGATGCGGGGACCGGTGGCGCCCATCAGAATCAGCGTCTTGACGTGGGCCAGGATCTCCGGTGCCAGCGGCTCATAGGGAATCTTCTTGTCATAGCCGCCTGCAATGAGGATGATCTTCTGGTCAAAGCTGCGCAGGCCCGCGATGGTGCGCGTGGGGCTGGAAGCAATGGAGTCATTATAGTAGGTCACGCCATCCAGCGTGCGGACCGGCTCAATGCGGTGTTCCACGCCGCAGAAGGTGGATGCTACCTGACGCATGGCTTCCACCGGCACGCGGCCCCAGACCGCGGCAATCGCCGCCAGCAGGTTTTCCACATTGTGCAAACCGCGCAGTTTCACATCCTTGCGGGGCACCACCGGCGTCACCATGCCGTTTTCGGCGTAGCAGAGCATGTCGTCCTCTGCCCGCAGGAAGGCGCCGTTGTCAGTCTCGTGCAGGCGGGTGAACCAGACCTGTTCGCCCTTGCAGTCGCTCTGCATGGACCGGCTGACCTCATTCTCGTAGCCCAGCACCGCACGGCAGGGCGGTACCTGCCACAGCAGGATGTTGCGCTTGGCGTCGATGTACTCCTGCATATCCTTGTGGTGGTCCAGGTGGTTGGGGGTCACGTTGGTGACCACCGCCACCTTGGGGCTGCGGCGCATGCTGATCAGCTGGAAGCTGGACAGTTCCACCACAGCCACGGCATCCGGCGTAACATCCGCCAACTGCGGCAGCAGTGCCGCGCCGATGTTGCCGCCCAGAAAGACCTTGCGGCCCGCGGCCTCCATCATCTTGGCAATCAGCGTCGTCGTGGTCGTCTTGCCGTCGGAACCCGTGACGGCAATGATCTCGCAGGGGCAGAACTCAAAGAACAGTTCCACCTCGCTGGTGACCATCGCACCGGCCTTGAGGGCTGCCTGCAGCTCCGGCTTATAGTATTCATAACCCGGCGTGCGCATAATGATATCCTGACCGGCAAAACCGTCGGTATAGTGCTCGCCAAGGCTCAGGCAGACGTTCAGACGGCGCAGTGTCTCGGCATAATCGCCAAAGTCCTCCAGGCTCTTTTTCTGGTCACAAAGAGTGACCTGCGCCCCCAACTCCACAAACTGTTCAATGCAGCGCTTGTGGCTGACACCAGCGCCGATAAAGGCAACTTTCTTGCCGCAAATCAATTCCTTCAACTGTTCGATGGGCAGCATGATGCATCTCTCCCCTGCTGTTGATTTCTGTCTTTCTTATTATACTCAAGGAGCGGTTCCACTGCAACAAAATCGGCCCGCCTGCGCGAGCCGAAAAAGAAATTTTGTGCTTAGTCCTGACCGCCCATGGGGATGCCGTGCTTTTCCAGCAGGGCGCGGATCTTGGTCATCGGATCGATGATGCTGGAAACGCTCTTATCATGGTTGATGGCGGCGATGAAGTAGGCGGTGTACTTGGAGACGTCAACATCGAAGTACCACGGACGCTCCAGCAGCTCAGGCTTGCGGTAGGTCAGGTTGGTGCCCAGCACAGCCTTGAGGATGCCGTCGTTGTAGGCCTTGTCGAACTTTTCCAGACCGGCGGTGAACAGCGGGAAGGTTGCGCAGGTAAAGATGTTGCGGGCACCGCGCATCTTCAGTTCGTAGGCGATGTCCAGCATGGATTCACCGGAAGCGATGATGTCGTCGGCGATGAACACATCCTTATCCTTGACGCTCTCACCCAGGTACTCATGGGCAACGATGGGGTTGCGGCCATTGACCACACGGCTGTAGTCGCGGCGCTTGTAGAACATGCCCAGGTTGCAGCCCAGAACACTGGAGTAGTACATGTTGCGGTTCATGGCGCCCTCGTCGGGAGAGACGATCATGAAGTGATCCTTGTGGAAGCTGACATCGGGCACATGATGCAGCAGGCACTTGAGCACCTGATAGGTGGGCATGACGTTATCGAAGCTCATGGTGGGCACGGCGTTCATAACGCGGGGGTCATGGGCATCGAAGGTGATGATGTTCTTAACGCCCACAGAGCGGAGCTGCTGCAGGGAGAAAGCGCAGTCCAGGCTCTCACGGCTGACACGACGATGCTGACGACCGCCGTACAGGCTGGGCATAATCACGCTGATGCGATGGGCACGGCCGGAAACAGCCTGAATCAGACGCATCAGGTTCTGGAAGTGGTCGTCGGGCGAAAGGTGGTTTTCGTACCCGAACAGCTGGTAGGTAACGCTGTAGTTGCCCGGATCGACGAAGATAAACAGGTCATCGCCACGGGTAGAGGCCTTGACGAGGCCCTTGGCGTCGCCGGACTGAAAACGCGGGCAATCCGAAGGGATAATGAACGAATCGACCTCCATGCCGACCTCACGCGCCCAGCGGACAAGGTGACCATCCACCAGTTTGCAGAGTTCTTCGGCACCGGGACAAGCGATCAAGCCCAGATCAGCAATTGCATCTTCTTTGGCAAAAAAATCGCGCGGGCCAAGATTTTGTTCAGCCATACGTGTTTGCTCCTTACTTCCATCACAAGATTGTTATTTTATCAAACGGGCACACAGCCCCATTTACTAGTATTGTAGCACAGCAGACTGATAAAATCAGCTCTATGACGCAAGTTTTTCGACATTTTTAGCATTTTCTGCATTTTAAATATGAATCGTCAGACACTTGTGAGAGAATTCTGTCGGATTTTACAAAAAATTTGCAATTCGGGAATTATCGGGATTTTCTCTCTGCTTTTCTTGGGGCAAGAATGCTGCACGGCACAAAAAAACAGCGTTTGCCGTTAAGCAAACGCTGTACAATTTGAATCCAGTCGATTAGACCAGCTCAATGATCGCCATCTCGGCAGCATCGCCGCGACGGGGGCCGATCTTGTAGATGCGGGTGTAGCCGCCGTTGCGGTCGGCGTACTTCGGGCCGTACTCATCGATGACCTTCTTGGCGATATCCTCCTTGGTGATGTAGGAGAAAATCTGGCGCTTTGCGTGCAGATCTTCCTGCTTGCCAAGGGTGACCATCTTCTCGGCCATGGAACGAACTTCCTTGGCGCGGGTAACGGTGGTCTCGATCTTGCCGTTCTCAAACAGATAGGTCACCATCGCACGCAGCATGGCGTTGCGGCTGTCGGTGGTACGACCGAGTTTTCTGGTACCGGGCATTCCGTTTCACTCCTTATACTTGGTATCCGCGTGTCGCGGGGGGTTAGTTTTCGTCGTCCTTGGTCAGAGAGAAACCAAGGCTGTCCAGCTTGGCCATGACTTCCTCCAGGCTCTTGCGGCCCAGATTGCGAACCTTCATCATTTCGTCTTCGCTCTTGTTGATGAGGTCGCCGACCGTGTTGATGCCGGCGCGCTTCAGGCAGTTGAAGGAACGGACGCTCAGATCCAGTTCTTCAATCGTCATCTCCAGCGCCTTCTCACGGCCCTGATCGTCGTTATCGACCATGATCTCCGTCTCACCGGTCTCGTCGCAGAGGTTCACAAACAGGTTCAGATGCTCGGTCAGCACACGGGCCGCCAGGCTCAGGGCTTCCTGCGCATTGCAGGTGCCGTCGGTCCAGACCTCGATGATGAGCTTGTCATAGTCGGTGATCTGGCCTACACGAGTATGATCCACCGTGTAGTTGGCTTTGAGCACGGGGGTATAGATGCTGTCCACGGGCAGGGTGCTGATGTCGTTTTTCTCGATCAGCGCCAGCTTGTTACGCTCGGCAGGAACATAACCACGGCCTTTGTCGAAGGTCAGTTCCATGACCAGCTTGGCACCCTCGCCCAGGGTGGCAATGTGCCACTCGGGGTTGAGGATCTCCAGGTCATCGCCGCCCTTGATGGAGCCGGCAATGAGTTCACAGGGGCCAACGGCCTCCACACGGACGGTCTTGGGGCTTTCGCCGTAGATTTTAGCGGCGATGCCCTTGAGGTTCAGGACGATCTCGGTCACGTCCTCACGCACGCCCTCAATGGTGGAAAACTCGTGCACCACGCCGTCGATCTTGACGCTGGTGACAGCCACACCGGGCAGAGAGGACAGAAGCACACGACGCAAGCTGTTGCCCAAGGTCGTGCCGAAACCGCGCTCCAGCGGCTCGACGACGAACTTACCGTAGCGACCATCCGGGGAAAGGCTGGCCGTTTCGATCTTGGGGCGTTCGATCTCCATCATAAAAACCCTCCTTGTTTCGCTGGCACCGGAACGTGCCAGTCAGGTTGGAAAAATCGTAGAATAAAGCTAAGAGGATTACTTGGAGTACAACTCGACGATGAGGTGCTCAGCGATGGGCACATCGATGTCCTCGCGCACGGGCATCTTCACAACGGTGCCCTTCAGAGCGTTCTTATCGCGCTCCAGCCAGGAGGGCAGCAGCACGACAGGAGCATCCTCGCCCAGCAGCTTGCTGAACTTGACGGAGGAACGGCTGGACTCGATGACTTCGATCACATCGCCCGGCTTAACCTGATAAGAGGGGATGTTGACACGCTTGCCATTGACAGTGAAATGGTTGTGAGAAACCAGCTGACGAGCGTCGCGGCGGGTCTTGGCAAAGCCCAGACGGTAAACGACGTTGTCGAGACGGCGCTCGACCAGAACCAGCAGGTTGACACCGGTCTGACCCGGCATACGGGTGGCCTTTTCGTAGTAGGTATGGAACTGGTTCTCCAGGATACCGTAAACGAACTTGACCTTCTGCTTCTCGTTGAGCTGGGTGGCGTACTCGCTCTTCTTCTTTCTCATCTGGCCGCCGGGGTTACGATTGGTGGTCTTCTTGCCGTAACCCATAACAGCAGGAGAAATGCCGAGAGCACGGCAACGCTTGGCGATCGGTTGGGTATTTTTAGCCATAACTCAAATTCTCCTTTCAATCAAACGCGGCGGCGTTTGGGCGGGCGGCAGCCATTGTGCGGAATGGGAGTCACATCACGGATCATGGTGACTTCCAGACCAGTTGCCTGCAGGGCGCGGATGGCGCTTTCACGGCCGGAACCGGGGCCCTTGACATAGACCTCAACGGTCTTCATGCCGTGCTCGATGGCGGCCTTGGCGGCAACCTCAGCAGCGCTCTGTGCAGCGTAAGGGGTGCTCTTGCGGGAGCCACGGAAGTTCAGCGCACCAGTGCTGCACCAGGAAACGGTGTTGCCCTGAGTGTCGGTGATGGTCACGATGGTGTTGTTGAACGTGCTCTGAATGTGAGCAGCACCGGCGCTGATATTCTTGCGCTCTCTTTTCTTAGTGCGGGTTTTTGCCGCAGTAGCTTTATTAGCAGCCATGTCTCAGTTCCTCCTTACTTCTTTTTGTTCGCGACAGTGCGCTTGGGACCTTTGCAGGTACGCGCATTGGTCTTGGTGCGCTGGCCGCGGCAGGGAAGGCCCTTGCGATGGCGCACACCACGGTAGCACT
>OGWU01001613.1_pt1 | contig 12596 bp, 10 predicted proteins | sample 1576071 | NCBI WGS metagenome assembly OGWU01 (sample SAMEA3541582, study PRJEB24748) | human gut metagenome | biome: human gut; feature: human-associated habitat; material: faeces | place: China | collected 2012
GCACAAAAATATTTTTAAGATGCTTGCTGATTGCAGGTACTCCTACATCAAAAAGCTGTGCCATCGCCTTTTGGGTTGCCCAAATGGTTTCGTTCTTATATATCACTTGAATCCCATCATCCTTGCCTTCAAGCATGAAGATGAGAAACTCTGCTGTACTATTTCGTATTTCTATATTTTTTACCATAACAAAATCATTTAATATATTGTGGTAATGGTTCACAAAACATTTTATTTACGACTCTATCACGCATTAGCTTCATGTCCGTAAAATTACGACATATATTTTGTGCTATTTCCAGATAGTTATCTGAACCATCATCTTTTTGATAATAATATGGCTTTATTGAAACACAGTTTTTATGCTCAAACAAGGTGTTTAGCAACGTTCGGTCTGAGTTGCCACAAGAATGCCCCATGATATAAACTTGATATGGAGCAGATTCAATGAACTGAAGTAAATTACGATATTTTCCCGACTCTAAATACTTTATAGATTTGATGTTTCTTAAACACTCATTATCTGATTGTTTAAGGAAATCTTTATAATCCTCATCAAGCTCATCACCATAGCCAAATATTATGCTATCGGGATTATTCAAGTCTCCATGAATATGATTTGTAGAAGCAACTTTCAAACACCCATATTTGTCTGCTACTTCAGTATAATTAAAATTAAGTAGCATAATATTCTCAGGAATTATTAAGTTCTTTAGGTAGATTTCTTCTATCTTTGACGATTCTGAAAATTGCTTTCTGAGCTGTTTAATATCCTCTGCTATAAAGTACCTATCGCTACCTTCAAAACCATATCTACAAAGTAACTGTTGGTACACATTGTCTTGTTGGATTAGATAATCTACGTAATCATAGTAAACCTGTAATTGCGAAATACTAATATCATCTTTACGAATATTTCCATAAATTTGACGTTGTATCTCTGTATTGCACTTTATATTATTAGTTGTGATAGAAGAAAGATATTGAGCTAAAAGCTCTTGAATACAATGTAGTTGTTTGTTGATTTCTGAAATTGTATAACCACAGTTATCTGGATTCACAATCAAATTTCGCAATAAATCATAATATTCCTTTTCTATGTCAACCCACCCTTTAGTTTCAATACAAATACATATATTCTTAAAAAACGGAGACAACGAAAACTCAAAAGATTCAGAATCATTGGCAATACTATCAATAATCTCTTTACCGGACGGTTTGTTAAAAAACTTAGGAAGACAAAATGCAAAGACATTCCAACAGCGATTGTAATTGTCTGAAGTAATTTTGATAGAACAAAGGTAATCCTCTGATATAGACGTAAGATTTCCTGTAAAAGAATCAACTCGTTTCTCCCAATACCAGTTTATGAAATCTTCATATCTAGTAGGAAGCCCATGTGCCAAGTCAAAGCCGTTTCCAATAAGTACTATTCTATTCATCACTGTTACTTCTTTTATTGAGGATTTTTATATGCCTAAAATAAAAATCCTAGTTAATCGTTCTGTATTTATTGAGGTTCATACTACGGTTCTGCTACCATTGATGAATAAGAATCATTGTCAATAGCATAAGGGCGAGGCCGGCTGTGCCGTTTGAAACTTTCAGCCTGTTCCAAAATCTCCTTGAATACCTCATCACGAATTTTAGGTGGATATCCTGCACGAGCCAACAGGACAATTACATTCATCTTCAATGTCGCCCGAAGGTCAGGACGGTTTAACCAATCTGACACATCCGACTGTTCCTCTACCATCGTTTTAATTTGCTTAGCCAACTCTGTCAATGTCTCATCTGGAAAGTTTTCAATGAACTCATATTTTGTCGCCACTGATTTCAGAATATCAAAGAAAGCCTTTTCTTCAAATGACAATCCTATAGAATTGCCGGCAGTGCGTTCGCTTGCTACATCCTCCATAAGCCTTACCATCTCGCCAACGACATCATCAATCACATCGTTGGCAAGTGCTGCATCGTCTGAACGGTCATTGTATTTTTTGACAATATCCTCCAAGCGTTTCGTGAAGTCTATGCCTTTTTGCCTGTTGATTTTCCGTAACGATTCTATAACCTGTTTCAAAAGTTGCTCCATCAACTTGACTTTGGTGTTCTTGTAGGGAATTTGGTCAAGACGTTGCATGTATTCCGATGAAAGAAGGTCTATTTCTTCATCGGCAGCAACACCGATTTTAGTCACCTCTTCCACTGCTTCAGACATCAAGGCATCTTTCAGCATTTCGCTCACACGCTTATTCATCTTTACAGCATCCGGCGCATTCCCTCTCGTCAGTTTAGAGATTATGGAACGGATGGCCAACATAAAATGAATATCGTTGTCTTCCGCCTCTGTCAGATGTTCTGAGTTGCAGCATATATCATACGCACCTTTCATCTTTTTACAGTGTCGCATAAAACGAGTTTCAAGTTTTTTGGTATGTTGAATGTATTCTGCTCCCGTTTGAAGAATGCCTAACTGTTCAAGAGGCGTTCCAATGAAATAGCCAGACCAGTCAAAAGCATGAAACATCCGCTTAATCACATCCAATTCGTCCTTAACCACTTTTACCGCTTCTTCAACAGTTTCGAGGTCCGGACCATCGACTTCTCCATTTCCGCCATATTGATGAAGCGCCTCATTCATCTGCCGCTTTATGCCGAGATAATCAACCACAAGCCCTTTCTCTTTTCCGGGATAAACACGATTAACACGAGATATGGTCTGAATCAACGTGTGCATTTGTAAAGGTTTGAAGCAGTACATCGTATCAAGGCTCGGTACGTCAAAGCCAGTTATCCACATATCCACAACAATCGCAATCTTAAAATTGCTTTTCTCTTCTTTGAACTGTTTGTCCAACGTTTTCCGGTATTCATCATTGCCGAGCAGATTATAAAGTTCGTCAGAATCATTATCCTTGTCGCGAGTGATGACCATAGCAATACGCGGCATCGGCTTGATTTCTTTGCGTTCCTTCTCCGAAAGAGTTTCCCCTTCAATACATTCTTTGATTTCCGCCCATTCCGGTCGTAAATGGATAATCGCCTGATAGAGGTTCCAAGCAATGGAACGACTGCTACACACAATCATAGCTTTACCCAACACCGTTGAACCTTCCTCAATCCGTTTTTCGTAGTGTTCCACCATATCCCGGGCTATTTTGGCTAGTAAATCAGGGTCATTCAGGATAACATCAATTCGCGTCATCATTTTCTTGCTCTCCTCTATCTGATAGTCACTTGATCCTTCTTGCTTACATTGGTCATAGAAAAGCTCTATTTCCTTCACCTTAGCCGAGTCAATCATGATTTTAGCAGCACGACCTTCATAGACTATCTTACGAGTGATCTCATCTGCAACCGCTTCGGTCATGGTGTAACGGTCTACAATCGGGCCAAACACATCCAGCGTATTATCAAGCGGTGTTCCCGTAAATCCTACGTATGTAGCATTCGGAAGAGAATCGCGCAGATACTTGGCAAAACCATAATGATGCTTTACACCCTTTTCCGTGATAGTTGTTTTCTGCCCTAAACCGGCTTGTGAACGATGAGCCTCATCGGATATACAGATAATGTTTGCACGATTGCTCAATAAGCCTGTGCTTTCCTCGAATTTCTGAATCGTTGTCAGATAAACGCCTCCGGCAGTACGCTTTTCAAGGTGTTCTTTAAGTTTCTCCCGACTTTCTACTTGAACGATTGTCTTGTCTCCAATGAATTTGGTAGCATTTAAAAACGACTTAGACAACTGATCATCAAGGTCTGTACGGTCTGTTATCAGAACAATGGTAGGACTGCTCAATTTTTTGGAACGCATCAGTTGTCGGGCAAGAAATAACATGGTGTACGACTTACCGCACCCTGTAGCTCCGAAGTATGTGCCCCCTTTTCCATCACCATCAAGATTCAATCGTGAATGTTTCAGAATGTTATTGAACAGTTGAGTGGTAGCAAAATACTGCGGATAGCGGCACACGATTTTATCCTCGTCCTTGGGAGTATCTGGCAAATAGATAAAGTTATGCAATACATCAAGCAGGCGTTCCTTTCTGAACAATCCGCGCATCATCGTGAACATAGTATCAAAAGCACCATCAAGAATAGAATCCGTAGCTTCCACCTTATGCCATCCGTAAAAGAACTCATATGGTGCAAAAAGTGAACCGATTTTATTGTTCACGCCATCGCTGATTACTACAAACGCATTATAGCGGAACAATTTAGGTATGTCACGCCTATAACGCACCGTCAGTTGCTTGAAAGCGTTTTCTATTGTGGTATTTTGCTTGATGGCATTTTTAAATTCAAGTACCACCAAAGGCAGACCATTAACAAATACAATACCGTCAGGAATGCGATGGTGCTCACCGTCAATGACAAGCTGATTGACGAACTTAAATATATTATTCTTTCCCAACTCATTATTATCCACCTCTGTATAATCAATGGGATAGATATGAAGATTTGGTAACTTAGGATTGGTTCGTTTCAACGAAAAACCTTCTTGCAGAAGTCGCAACGCTTCTACATTCTCTGCATACACACTACCCCCATCTGAAGTTTCCAATCTGGCGATTGCCCGATTGATTTCATCCTCGGTGATATGGTCTACTTCATATTTTTTCCGCAGATAAAAGCGCAAATCATCGTAGAGAATAACATCTCGTGTATCACGACTGATATTCTCCCCATATATATAATCATATCCCTCTTTTTTAAAGAGTTCGACAAATGCCTGTTCTAATTGTGATTCGTTGAATGCTGGCATAACACATTATTTAATACAAGCATCTATGAATAATTTACCGAATGGGGTTACCTTATAGTAACTTTTTGAAACTTCAATATCTTTGAATGATAGAGGTACTAATTTCGCCTTTAAGGAGTCCAATCCATTTTTTAAACAAATATTGTCATATTCAGTATTGTCTATTTTGTACAATCCGTCTTCGTCAGATAAAACTCCAAGGCTAATCAAATTAGAAAGATAGGCCGTAATATTCTGAGGAAAAGTTAATGAGATATAATAAGGCAACATCGTAGCGTGATCTAAGATTGTAATAAAACCTCCATTTTCGTTTTTTGTTATCGCCCTAAAAGAACAATAAGGAACTTCTATAGCTGTTCGCAAGTATTGAATGATTCGTGCCTCATCTTCTGATAAACGACCAATAATATCAACAAATGCAGGATGAGCACGATTAACGGTGTCAATATTAGAAGCATTTGCCAATAATGTAGTAAACAAATCCGCTATTTCATCATTCGTTGTATAAGTTAACTTTTCTACAATAGGGGTACCTATTTGAGTGTCCACCTCACACCGTTTTTCTTCTGGTATTTGTTCAAGTTTATCTTTATACTCGTTAAGCCGTTTGGCAAAATTCAATTTTCGCTTCTCTGTCCACAATTTTAGAGAAAGCAGAGAATTGGGACATAATTCAAACACTGTTGCTAATGCTTGACCTAAAGCTTTAACACTTGGCTGTGCCAAGTCTTGATAAAACTGACCGAGCACATTCGCTCCTGCTTTCACTAGTTCAATTCCTTGATTAACTTTTTCCGCCATAGTATTATTCTTTATCACGTTTTTCGATTGAATCTTTTACAGATTGAGGGAGTGCATCAAAAATACCATCTATCTCCTTTGGTTCTGTAATAAGACGTTCAGTAATAATATTCAGCAATTTCATAAGAGTTTCAGCCGTAGCCCTATCATCAACATCAAATGCTATTTGTCCTGGATGAACAGCTTTGTTACCAATAACCCGAACTGCATCTAATGCCTTCTGAACAATTGTAGGTAACCCCTTCTGCACAAGACTTCCTATCATTTTGTCTATTGCTCCAGTTTCACCAAGTTCATTACAAAGTCGTTCCACTGCAAGACGAAGAAGAGCACATGCTGCCCGTGGCGACTTATTGTAAATCAAAGCAGCCTCATCGTACAATAATTTCACTGAATTAGGCATATCCGCATTTGGTTCTGTTGCAGCTATTTCAGGATATACATATTGATTATCAATCCAAATTATAGCCTTGTCGCAGTTTTGGCATATTGCTACATTTATCAAACTGCAATCATCAAAAGGAGTACACCACCAGCTTTTATCCTGTTTCCATGAAGCACTAAAATATATCATTTGAGAAACTGTATTGCAATGCGGACAAGTGAATTTTTTCTCTTGATTCTTTGGGGTTATATAATTTGCCATATATATTAAATAATTACTATGTTTGATAATAGGTTTTTGAGTAATATACCACAGCAATAATTTTCTTTAGAAAAAGCAATTTTTGCGCTGAGTAATTTAGAAAAAACATCATATATATGTGTGTTTTCGCAGATAAGAATTGGTTGTGCGCATATAAGTTCTTGACTTAAATTCTCTTGTGCTCCACCGTTTGCAAGACGTTTGATATTCTCTTGCTGGTAAAGACAATGAAAATAAAGATATGCGGCTTCCTCAAAGGTTGCTGTTAGCATATTACAACATGCTTGGTTCGTTGTGGTGTCACAGTCTAAATACGTCACTTGTGAAGCGGTTGCACCATACATAGCCATAACGACAGTCCCACTCGGAATAATTTTAGCAGAACTCCCCTTTAAACCTTCTCTGCTAATGTATTCTTCCGTGTCAAAGATAATGTTATTTGCCACTTCTCCAGATTTTAGCCATCGATAATGGTGTTTATCCCAATATTTAGGATTAGAACGATTAGGAGTACCACCCGATTTTGTTTCTTTACAAAATTCACCAATCGTTCCCATTCGCCACCCCTCAGGCAAATTCTCCACATCAATATCGTCAACAAACATCTTGCGGTAGATGGCCTGAGCTGTTTCTTCAATAGTAGCAATCAATCTGCGGTTGTTTTCAATCCGTCGCTCTATTGCTTGATATTCGGCTACAATCTTTCGTTGTTCATCAATTGAAGAAACTGGCAACAAGACTTCGCACATCTCACTCCATTCAAAGACTTCACGCGCAGAACCATGCGATTTGAAACGGGCATATCTATCGAACTCTGGCCTACGAAACCACATCATCAGATATTCCGGCAATAATTCTGTTTCGTCAATGACTTCGAAAACAACATAAGCCTGTGAAATAATACAAGGAGATTCCCCCTCATACAAAGCAATTGTTATTTTATCTCCATTGCGAGAAGTTACAGGAACATAGCCAAACTGTCGAGGTTGGACTATTTTATATGTACTCATATCAGTCCCCGTTGTATTTGCAATGGATGTGATAAACTGCTTAGCAATGCTTAAACCAAGCAGTTTATTTACAACCAAGTCTCGATTGCGCACATCAACTTGCCGGATATAATTACCCAATCTTTTATAATTCGATTTCATAACCCAATGATTTAAAAACATTAAGTACTGATTCTCGACTTTTGGCTTCTTGACGAAGGATGTCGGCAAGTTCCGATTGAAGTTCCTTCATGCGTGTGTCATAATCCACCGACTCATCCCGATTGACAAATTCGATGTATTTGGAGGGGACCAACGAGAAACCTTTGTCTGCAATTCCTCCATCTTCACCAACACTTACCGATTTACAGAACTCCGGTATATCGGTATAGGTTTCTGTATGACCCTCTCGCTGCCAGTTGTGGTAGGTATCGGCCACTTTACGAATATCCTCATCGGTGAAACGCACATATTTCTTTTCAAAGGGTTCGCCCATCTGGCGCATATCGATGAAAAGTATCTCCTTTTCACGGTCACGATAATGTATGTCTTCTCCGTTACGATTGACCAAACGACCTTTCTTATTCGCATTGATAATCCAAAGCGTAACGGAAATATCAGTAGAGTAAAAGAGGTTACGAGGCAGTATTACAATTGCTTCCACCAATCCGCGTTCAATCATCTTGCGACGGATTTCTCCTTCTGTACCATCGGCACTCAGCGCACCGTTGGCCAAAATGAAACCTGCCACACCGTTGGACGAGAGTTTGCTCACCATATTGAGAATCCAAGCATAGTTGGCATTAGAGGTAGGCGGCACGTCATAACCATCCCAACGAGGATCGTCCGTCAGTTGATTGTCCGCTCTCCAGTCTTTTTGGTTGAACGGAGGATTAGCCATAATGAAATCGGCTTTCAAATCTTTGTGACGGTCATCGGTAAAGGTGTTGGCGGCATAATCGCCCAAGTCGGCTGCGATACCACGAATAGCAAGGTTCATCTTGGCCAGTTTAAAAGTGGTCTTGGTATATTCCTGTCCATACACCGACACCTTGCGACGATTGCCATGATGACTCTCCACAAACTTCATCGACTGCACAAACATACCGCCCGAACCGCAACAAGGGTCGTAGATTTTACCTTCGTAGGGTTCAATCATTTCGGCTATCAAATTGACTATCGTTTTGGGCGTATAAAATTCCCCCTTACCTTTTCCTTCTTTAATGGCAAACTTGGATAGGAAATATTCATAAACACGTCCAATAATATCATTGCCGTCTGCGGATTCCAGAATCGTATCAAATCCATCAATCTTATCAAGCAATGAACCGAGTTTTTCCGCTTCTATACCCAACGAACTATAGTAGTTGTTGGGTAATGCGCCACGCAAAGGCTTGTTTTCCTTCTCTATGTCAGAAAGAGCTTTATCTACAATAGATGCGATGTTGGGTTGCTTTGAATTTTCTTTAAGATACGGCCAACGGGCTGTTTCCGGCAAATAAAAAACATTCTTGGCCGCATAAAACTCCACATTATCCACAAAGTCTTCCAAACCGTCATTGACAATTTCCTGACGGCGTTTCTCAAAATGAAATCCGGCGTACTTCAAGAATATCAATGACAGGACAACATGTTTGTATTCGCTGGGTTCAATAGATCCACGCAGTGCATCGCATGCTTTCCAAAGTACTTCCTCCATTGGGAGATTGTCTTTCTTATTTATCGATTTCTTTGCCATAATTCGTATTATTTTGTTTCCCTAGAGGTTGATGAAAGGATTTCCCAATGCCCCCCAAAACTTGGTCCAACTCGTTTGATAACATTCGCTGCTTTCATGCGTTCCAGTGTTATCCTCATTGCTTTTTCCGAGACTTCACATTGTTTTGCTAATGCAGAGATACTGATTTGTGGGTTTTCTGCAATAAGAGAAAGTATCTTGTTATGCCCCTGTTGTGCCCCTGTCATGCCCTTGTTATGCCCTAATTGGTCGGCTTCTGGTCGCTTCTGGTCGGCATGGTTAGTTCCTTGCCCTTCCTCCAAAACCTTCGCACAAACAGTTGCTTTCATGATAAAGGCAACCAAGTTGTATTGTGGCTCACGGACACCCAAAGCCGAAAGTTCACGACACATACGGTCAACACCCTCACCGAACTCTTTTACATAATCGTAAGCTTTGAGGTATTCCGCAATTTTCGGATTGCGAGAGAAATGGGTATGACGAATGTTGTCAGTGCGAACAATGCCCGGCAACTTACCTGGTGTTTCGAACACAAGACGGTCGTCGAACATCTTTATCTGAATTTCCGTGCCCTTAATACTGTAATCGCGATGGCAAACGGAGTTCACCACCATCTCTTGTATTACAAACTTGGGGTATTCGCGGTCGGTTTTGAAGATACCGTCCTCTCCAAGATAGGAATGCTCCTTGACCTGCGTTTCAAGATATTCAACAGTTTTCTGGATCTGTTCAAGAATACGACCATCGAAAGTAACATCTTTGATGACATTCATTTCACGTCCCACCTTTTCCTCTGTACCGAAATACTTGATAAAACGCACTCTTGCACGAGGAAAGAATGTCTGAGGATGCTTGCCAAAAAGCAATATACAAGCTGCACTGACTTGCGGCACATCGCCTTTATAGGTCACAAAACCTTTGTTCTCTTGCAGATACTCCATTGCAGACTTGCCATAACCAATCCGCTGCATGTAGGCTTTGACTGCATCCATATCTATGTCATCAAGTGTGGCATCGTATGCTGTGGAATCCTCGTAATAGCGTTCTCCTTTGTCGTACATGAGTTGCAAACGCTCATCAAAAGTCAGTTTGCGTGATTTGTCTCCTACACGCCAAAACACTTCATCAGCTTGATTCGCATGAAGTCGCGGACTTGCAGGAATGTGCATCAACAATACACGGTTATCACGTCCCTTAGCATCCGTACAAGGCACATAATCCGTAGTGACAGAAACTGATGGAACACAAAAATCCAAAGGTGTCCGCAATATATCATTGAGATGTTCCTTGTCTTGGTCAACACCCTCTACTCTGCGAGTCTTGTCGGATATACCCACAGCAATCATTCCACCATCTGCATTCGCCATAGCTACTATGATAGTGGCAAGGTGCTTAGGCTCAATGAGGATACTTTTACAGTCAAAAGTCTGACCTTCCTGCATATGCCGTATTTCTTCAATTGTATATTTCATATCCTCTATTCTTCTTTTGTATGGCAAATGAGTCTGTGAATATCTACATCCAGAACTTCTGCTATCCGTGCCAATGTGTATAAATCAGGCTGTGCATGATTGTTGCACCATTTGGAAACCGTAGCCGGATCTTTCTGCAATGTCTTAGCGAGCCACTTACTCATGATACCCTTTTCTGCCAATACTGCCTTTATACAGTTCAAATTCGCCATATTGTATTCAATTATAAATTGCGTCAAATGCAAAGTTATATATTTTATTCCACACTCCCTCTTCTTTTTCATATTTTTAAAACGACAAGATTTATCGAAGAAATAAAATCCTATATCATAGTATTATGGCAAAAGAATTTAATGAAAAGTGATGTAAGAATGGGATTTATTTGCTAATTCTGCAAAAAGAATACACCTGTCTGAAATCAAGAGAGTTAGAAGAATGACCCCGGTATTGGGTAATGAGTTGGCAACCGTCCTAATTGCTGCAATCTGTATCGCTTTGCTTGTTCGGGTAACTCTTTATATGCAAAGGTATGATTTTATTTCGTATAAAGCAAAAATATCTTAGAATATCGGTTTTTTATTATTGTTAAAATCATTATCTTTGCATTCAAAGAAATAACAATGAAAAATTAATGGAAGATTTGAATCAACTCAAAATAGTTTTGGTTAAGAAAAAGCGTACCAGTAAATGGTTAGCAGAACAACTTGGAGTGAACCAAACAACAGTATCCAAATGGTGTACAAATACAACGCAACCAGATTTACAAACATTGAAACGTATAACAGAACTGTTAGAAGTGAACATTCAAGACTTAATAAACTTCTCGTGAAATAAAACATAGTGCAATGAATGAAATAACAATATCATCAATGTTGCCTGCTGTCAGGAATACAGCACTCATGCGTGGTAAAACGTACATCGGAATCGATTTTGGCACATCAACAACGGTGGTATCTATCGTTTCCTATGATGAGTACGACCATAAAATCCATACGAAGTCTTTACGATTGCCACAAATGCTTCCTGACGGGACTTTATACAGGTCAGAGATAGTACCTACGGTAATAGCGTGGCTGAATGGACGTATTTTGGTTGGAGAAGGTGCATCGCAGATGAAATACCAACTGAAAAAGGGAAAGAATATCTGGTATTCGTTCAAAATGGAGTTAGGCGAGGATTTAGGAGCAAAGTATTACGATAGTGAACTGCGTGAGGTAGACCCTTTTCGGATAAAGAATCCTGTGGATGCTGCACGGGTATTCTTTGCCTACCTGAAATACCTCATCATTAAATACTGTACCGAAAATAATATCAGTATAGATATTTTGTATGCAGTAAGCATCCCTGCATCATTTGAAGCCAATCAGCGTAAAGATTTACTTGACGCACTAATGGCGAATGATATGAAAGTGTCAAAGCAAGCTCTTATAGATGAGCCGAATGCGGCTTTTATCAGCTATGCTGTATCACGGGCAGCAGAAGACCGCCCCATGTTCATAAGCCCAGATTATAATTCGAAAGTATTAGTCTTTGATTTCGGAGGAGGTACATGCGATATATCTATACTCGAAATAGGACAGAGTGCTAATGGATTTTTTTCTAAGAACATTGCCATTTCAAAATTTACAAAGTTAGGTGGTGACGACATAGACAGGTACATAACGTACCATTATCTCATGCCACGCTTTTTGGAAGCTAATGGAAAGAAAAAAGAACAGTTTCGGACGAATGAACGTAAACAAATAGCATCTGCACTTTATAAAGTCGCAGAACGACTGAAAATATTAGTGAACAAAACATTAGCAACGCTTGCCTCTGATTTTGTAATACCTGATGTGAAATTGAGCGATTCAAAGACTGAAATAGAGTCTGAGGTTGAAATCATTACCAATAAAGGTACGCTCAAACAGAACAAGTTCTACCTGACGAATAAGGAGCTTACAGAAACAATGGCTGTGTTCTTAAAACAAGGATTCGGTATGCTTTGCTTCCAAGAGTTCGGCGACAATCCCCACTTCACGACAGACAGTCTGCGCCGCGCCCTTTCGCACTGGCCCTACGCCCTTATTCCTGCGGACGACTCCATTCGCGGCATTCTCCCCGTTGCCGTATTCAGCCGCTACCCGCTTGCGGAAGGACGTTTCATCACCTACCCACGAAGCTCCAATTGAGATCGGAAGAG
>OGWU01001618.1_pt1 | contig 12578 bp, 11 predicted proteins | sample 1576071 | NCBI WGS metagenome assembly OGWU01 (sample SAMEA3541582, study PRJEB24748) | human gut metagenome | biome: human gut; feature: human-associated habitat; material: faeces | place: China | collected 2012
TGCTTACACATTTGGCATTTTCGGGCGAAAATGCGTTCAGCCAGCAGATGCTTCACGCATATTGTCGCGAATGCCGATATAGTCAACTACCATACCAAATTCTTTTCCAGGATATTTTCTGTTTACACGACTAATCGTCTGTATCAGCAAATGCTTCTTAAGAGGCTTGTCATTATATAAGTACGTAAGACAAGGAACGTCAAAGCCTGTAATCCACATATCTACAACAATAACGATATGGAAGTTTGATTTTTCCTGTTTAAAAGCAGCATCAAGTTCTTCTGAACGCTTATCATTCTTAACACCACCCAAGTAATTATACATGTCTTCTTCATCGTTACTGCCGACACTAGACACCATTGCTATAAATGGCGTTGGCTTCAATTGTTTCAATTCTTCTTCGGTTACAGAAACTCCATCAGGTGATTTCTTTTCTTCAAACCATTCCGGATATTTATCCTTGAATTTCTGAAGTAATGCATATGCAATCTTTCTATTTGAACAAACAACCATTGCTTTTTGTATTCTGTCCGGATCACCTGCACAAGATGAAACATAATGGTCATGAATATCTGTAGCAAGACGCGCAAGTCTGGAAGGTTCCCCAAGAATTACTTCCATAGAACTCATTGCTTTTTTACTTGCTTCGATATCCTCATATGTTGCACCATCATCAGCACATTTTTTATAGTAATCTTCAATCTCTTTTACTTTTACCTTATCAAGTAAAACCTTTGCAATACGAGGGTGATATTTGATAGAAACAGTCAATCCGTCTGCAACTGCCTGATCCATGGTATATCTATCAATTTCATCACCAAAAGTCTGATAAGTCTCTGCAATAGGAGTACCGGTAAATCCAACAAAAGTAGCCTGTGGGAATGCTTCTTTCAAAACCTTTGCGTATGGCTTTGAAACCATAGCTTTCATATTTTCATCAGCATCCTTGCTGAATTGAATCTTCTTAGAATGTTCAAGCTGAGTTCTGTGTGCTTCATCAGAGAAACATATAATATTCTGTCGGTCATTAATAAGACCGATTTTGTCATCTTCCCGGTCGCAGAACTTCTGAATTGTGCAAATGTAAAAGCCGCCACTTTGCCTTGCGCCAAGTTCCTGTCTTAACTGTGCTCTGTTTTTTACAACAGCTACTTCACCAAGGTTCAAAAATTCCTTACTCTTTGTAAAAAGCTTTGCCCCCTGCTTTTGAAGTTCATCTCGGTCAACAATCAGGATAATTGTCGGTGAGCCGATTTCCGGTATATCTGTACAGCGAAGTGCAAGCTGACGGGCAAGAAAAGCCATTGTATAAGTTTTTCCGCATCCTGTCGCACCAAAATATGTTCCACCTTTACCGCTTTTTTGAACAACAGAATTAATAATACTTTGCTTGAGTAATCTTGCAGCAAAGAACTGTGGATAACGACATACAATTTCAACTTCGTCACTATCGTAAATGCTATCTTGAAAATAAATGTAATCTCTGAAAATCTCCAAGAATCGTTCAGGTGCATAAACGCCCTTTATCATTGTTTCGGTTTCTTCAAAAGGCAGAGTAGATACTGCATCTCCATCATTCACACGTCTCCATGCATAAAAATGCTCATAAGGAGTACGAACTGTTCCAAGTCTTGTTTTAACACCGTCGGAGATACAAGCCAAAGGACAGTAATGTAAAAGATGTGGAATATCTCTCCAATAGCGAATATTAATTTGCTCCCACGCATCATAAATGGTCGCATTTGCATCCGCAGGATTTTTTAACTCAATAACACACAGTGGCATACCATTTACAAATAAGAGTACATCCGGTCTACGATTTTCTTTCTGACCATTGTTTGTATATTCTACTGTAAACTGATTTACTACACGGAAGATATTCTTATCCAAATTGTCAAAATCAATAAGTGGTATCATTCTTGGTAGCCCATCCTGCGGTGTAAACTGAACACCATTTACCATCCAACCATACACTTTGTGCAAAGTGGCAAAATCACTTTCCGCACCTACAAGACGGACATTATCGTAAATTTGTGTCACTTCCTCTTCCGTCAAATCCGGATTGGTGTCTGCTATAAACTTCTTGAAATCATCAACAATTAGTATATCTCTTTTTGTGACACGATGGATATTATTGCCAGAAGAATACTTCCAACCTTCCGCTTCTAAAAATCCAATGAAGGCATATTCATATTCTGATTCACAATAATGGCCATTGTATTCTTTTAATCTTGCCATAGGCTATGCCTCCTTTGCTTTTCTCGCCTCTTCTATAGACCCTTTGATAAGAATAGGACAGATATCTTTTATCTGTGCTTTGAGTTTTTCGTTAATATCTCTACGAGTATTATAAGCCTCAAAAATATTTACAATATCCTGTTGAATTTCAATGTTTGGAATCGGAATTAAAACATTTTTCATTTCTTCCCAATCAAAAGTTTCCCTCGCACTTCCCCATGAATTAAATCGAGAATATCTATTAAACTCACTTCTCTCAAACAGCATAGATAAATATGCAGGCAATAACGTATTTGTGTCATCTACTTTGAACACAATATACGACGAGGAACATATATATGTTTCATCACTATTGTTTCTAGCAAGTGATATTTTCTCTCCATTTCTTGAAGTGACTGTAACATATGCAAATTCATCTGGCTTTACAACTGCGTATGGTTTCAGAGATACTCCTTCCATGTTTGCCTTTGTGTATATGAATCTTTTTTCAATGGATATACCGCGTACCGCGTCTAAACCATATACTAAATCATCATTTTTTTCGTCACAAAGAGCGATATAATTTCCTAACTTCTTATGTGGCAGCTCTTTTCTAAGTTCTTCAATATATGCATCACAAACGAGTTTTAAATCATCCAATCCACGCTCATAGCTTTTCTGATTTTCAAGCATAGCATTATAAACATCTACATATTTTTGTTGGATTTGAATTGGTGGAAGAAAAATTTCTTCTTCACAAAATATATTCCAATCAAAAACCTCAGTGGAACTTCCCCATGAAATAAACTCTGCGTATCTGTCCCATTCTTTTCTACATAAATACATGAATAAATATGTGTCCAATATTTTTTTCTTTGCTGTTTCCTTAATTCTAAAAACATTGTCATTAAAAGTGATAATAAATGTTTTTTCAGTATCATTAAAACCAATACCGAGTTTTCTACTTCCTCTTGGATTGTATGCAAAGTGCCTTGGTGGAACTAAATGGAAATTTGAAAAATCTTTCTTCTCCAAATTTCCTCTCATTGGCATAATAATTTTATCGATGTTTACACCTATTGCATCATCTTCACCATATAATCCATTGGCATTTTTTTCATTTGTTAATTCAATCAATTCACCAAGTTTATATTTAGTCAATCCCATATCCAATCCCCCTAAATGCATCTTCCAACATCTGCTGGGATTTCTTTTCCAGCTTCATAATCTCTTTCATTTCAGATTGAATACGAGCCATTTCTTTTTCATAATCAATTTCTAAATCATGGTCAATAAACTCAATGTATTTGCTTGGTGTAAGAGCCCAACCTTTACTTTCAATTTCATTAATGCACACACCACGGTAAAGTTCTGGTATCTCATAGGCTGCTCCATCAGTTTCCTCACATTGCCATGTGTGATAAATATCTGCTGCCTTCTCAATTTGTTCTGTATCCAACCGAACTTTCTTTTTGCTCTCACCCTTAACAGCATTTTCTGTCCATTGGCGTAAATCCATAAAGAGTATCTCATGCTCGCGGTTTCGGAGATTTCTTCCATGGTATTTTCCACCTTTTTTATTCTGATTTAGAATCCACAGAGTAACACTGATATCTGTAGTAATAAACAATTCTCTTGGCAGAACAACGATAGCCTCAATTTTATCATTCTGAATCAGTTCCTTACGTATTTCCAATGTATCGCTATCATTCAATGCACCATTCGCAAGAAGGAATCCTGCTACTCCATCAGTTTTCTTCAAATGTGAAAGTATATGCAAAATCCATGCATAATTTGCGTTGCTTTCAGGTGGCGTTTGATAGTCAGACCAACGACCGTCATTTTTCAAATTGTCATTATACCAGCCCTTCAGATTAAAAGGTGGATTTGCCATAATATAGTTAAAGTGCAACCCCTTGTGTAAATCATGTGTAAATGATGAATCTGCTTCTTCTCCTAGATTATGGCTAATTCCACGCAAAGCCAAATTCATTTTCGCAAGGCGATACGTAGCCGGTTCTTTTTCCTGACCATATACATTGATACCATTTAAGTTTCCCTGCTTTGACTTTACAAGTTCAGCACTCTGAATAAACATTCCTCCCGAACCACAGCAAGGATCATATAAGGTGCCATCATAAGGCTCAATCATCGTTGCAATAAGTTGAACTACGTCATGAGGTGTATAAAATTCTCCTTCCTCCTTTGTAGCATTTACCGCAAACTCCTTAAGAAAGTATTCGTATACACGACCAATAAGGTCTTTTTCCTCTCCAAATGTCTTATGACTGATTTTGTTCACTTCATCAACAATTTTCTTTATATCATTAGCTGCTAAATTGCGTGCTGTAAATGTTCCTTTAACAAAACAGCCTTTCAACTGTGGATCTTCTTCCTCAAGCCTTTGCAAAGCTGTATCAAGTGCAACATTAAGCTGTGGTGCCGGTGTACTGATAATAGTCGACCATCTTGCTTCTGGTGGTAAATTATATGTACCATCTGCAAAAGTAGCATCATCAAAGAATGCTGCTCTAATGTTCTCATCTTCCGGATCTAATCCCTGCTCTTTAAGTGTCTGTTTTAGATTTTCAATTCCATCCTCATACTTTTCGCCGATAAACCTCAAGAACACTAGCGTAAGCATCATATCTCTTTTTTCAAAGAATGAGCCAGAATTACGTGCCGCACGCAAATAATCTCTACAATTAAATAAAATATTATCTATGTTCAATGCCTTTTCCGTTGTTTTCTTCTTAGCCATATTACTTTTCTTCCCTTTCCTCGTCTGGAACAAATTCCATGATATCCTGTATCTCACAATGCAATACTTTACATACTTTTTCCAAAACTTGCGTACTTACATGTTCATTCTTCCCTAGTTTAGCCAGTGCATTTGTTGTAATTCCTGCCTGATCTCTAAGGTCAACTTTCATCATATTTTCATCTATTAATTTCTTCCATAATTTGTTATATCTGATTGCCATTATTATCCCTTTCATATCATTACAACTATTTATCATTTCTTTTTCATTATATCATCAAATCCAGCTTATTTCAATCTGAAATTGATTTTTTCAATCTCTAAATTATATATAAAGCAAACTCAAATGCTATATCCGTATGAGCATAAGTACCGCCATATCGTCTTGGTTTTGATGCGATACCGATTGCATCTGTTGCTTTTATCCTCTGCTGCGGTGTCAACGCAAAAACATTATCTTCAGATTCTGCTTTAAACCTATCGAATTTGATAGGTTTAAAATTCGAATTATGAATTTGTTCTCACAAAAATAAGGCTCCGAACCTACTATGTAGATTCAGAACCTTAAAGTGTATAGATTATTCATTTTTACAAAAACTGAATAATGAGGTTTGCGAACAAACACGTTTTATTCAAACTCGGGTGCGGATATAATAATCTGGGTGTTTTTCAGTATACATTTGTGTCGTTTTCTGTTCATATTCTCTGAATTTTATCTGTTATTTTTCTCGCACCAAATTATCAGAGCCAAAATAGAGCCAATAAAAACTATTCTTTTTTCTCTGATTCAGCATATATTTTCTTCATTACCATATACTATTATTATGAAAACAACAATTGCCCAAAACATGATTGAAATTATGAAACAACACAACAGAACGACTATATGGTATGGAGACCTTGATTTAATTGAGGAATGTGCAAAGAAATCTCACATTCCTCATAAACATCCCCAAAATTTAATACAGCAAATATTAAATGCACTTGACAGATCTCCAAACTTTTCTAAATGCTATATTTATTCTGATGTAACTGGAAAAAACAGAAAATACCGATGTTTCAAATTAAAAAATTAGTCATACATTGAACTTTCCAATTGTGAAAACATATCTATCAACGGCTGTGATTGCTTATTCGCCACTATATACTCATTGTATGCTTTGTAAGCATTTTCAATCAATTCCTGATAATATACTACTCTTGCATTCATAGGCTTTAAAATGTCTGCCACTAACTCTCTATTTTTAATACTATCGTTATTATCAATAGGACGTCCCAAGACAAACAATAGTTCAAATGAATAATTTGTTTGATATATATCCGCTAACACTTTATTTAAAGCATCATGATATTTTTTCACCTGTTTAATCATTTCGCTTGTCGTTACAATCCTATCAGCTCTTTTAAGTTCAATAATAATATGTTTTCCAGCAGTTTGCCTATATCCAATATCTAAACGACCAGCCTTTTCCTCGGGCGTCAAACTATTATACTCACTATTTAATGCATTTAAAACTGTAGTTTCCATATATTGTGTATTCTCAACACGCTCCCATGATGGATCTAACAGCCATAAATGGTTGAATAAATGCGTCTGTATGACTTTTTCTAATGCATTTTCATCTGTGATACTTTGAAAAACTTTTATTACCTCAATACGTTCTCTAATTATTTGGTAATATAATGTTGCTTCTATTTCATCCAAACCAGTAAAAATATCTTTAAATACTTCAAAGTTCTCGGCTTCAATATCATCAATTGCACTAAGATGTTTAGCATATTTTAATTTTTCGAATGCTAAAACACTAAACTTCAATATTTCTTTTTTCTTGTCGTCATCTGCAACTATCTGATTAATTTTACCAAACATTTTTTTTGCATATTTTCTATCATCTCCCTGCAGACTTTTACACCAAGTATCAATCACTGGTAATAATTCTCTAGCTTTTTCTTCTCCAGACTCATTTCTTAATTCCGTCCATTTTCCTTGTATATATTTTAATTCATCTTGTACAAATTGTTTTAATGCAATAAATCGTTCATCATCTTTTCTATATTCTTGTCGATTGCTAGTAGCCATATCGTCCAAGGTATCCTCATCAAAAAAATCCGCATTAATTTCACCAATTAAATATTTTGAATATAATCCTCCCTCTGAATATTCTGAAAGAATATCCTCTTGTCCAAGTTTTCCCCTAACCAGAACCACAATTTTATTCAGATTGTCTTCGCCATCTTTTAAGTCTCCAGATGCATCAACCGAACCAATCCAGCCCGTTACTTTGTAATCTGAACCATTACACGAAATGATATTCTGTCTTTCTTCTTTATGTGATGCATTTTCACAGAAATCAGCATACTTCCTACTTTCGTTTCCAAAGTACCATATATAACTCAACTTATGAAAATAATCCCGATCACTAATAGACACTTCTTCTCCATTCACATAAACAGAAAATGAAAATTCTTTCCCTATAATTCCAAAACGTCTTGCAACACGTTTTTTAATATATTCAGGAGTTAACGAAGTTGTCAATTTTTTTAATTTTCTTAGTATTATTTTGGTTCCTGTATCTTTTATACTATCCTCATTGACCTGCAATACGGTCGGATAATACTCTGATGAACTATTACTATCTGAATGCTCTCTTTTAATAACATTTGCTATATCATCAATGTTCATTCTAAATCCACTTATTTCAAAATCTTTCGATTCCTCTTTAAAAACTTCTTTTTTTGAAATTACTTCAACTTCTCTAGCAATTGAAAACATTGATAATTTCCCAATGCCTTTTCTTCCCATATATTTACGGTGATAAATTTTTGATTCCAAAGACTCTTCCCTTTTCTGGTATCCAACATAAAGGAATTTATTATTGATATCATCAGCACTCATTCCACATCCGTCATCTTCAATAACAATCTGATCTTCGCCAATGGTAATATCAACCCTTTTCGCATCGGCATCCCAAGAATTAGCAACAATTTCTGATAATACTGCTGGAATATTACTATATAGATTGATTCCTAAGTGATTTAATACATTTAAACTAAGTGACATTATAAACTTATTTTCCACAATCATCCCTCTCTTCCTTTATGTTTTCAGATTTTCGCACATATTTTCTTTTTTTATAATGTTCTCTTATACTGAGTCCAATTATTTCGCCTAATCTCGGTGGAACTGCATTTCCAATCTGCCTTGATATGTCTTTTATAACAACCGTCTCATTTTGAGGTAAAAATGAATAATTTCTTGGAAACGTCTGTATTATAGCTCCCTCTCTCAATGTTAATGCTCTGTCCTGATCTGGATGTCCAAAACGTCCAGTTCCATATCCAGTAAATTGGGTTGTAATGGTAGGCGCTACATCCTCCCAACTCATTCTTCCATAAACTGAGGTATATGTCTGACCTTTTTTCTTTTTATGACATTCTAGCCTTAAATCTTCTGGCCAATCTCGCCAACTCCCCCCCGGTATGGAATGTTGTATGCGTTGCAAATTTAAATCCGATAATCCTGATGTAATATGTAATCTATCAATTGGATTCTCCTCACCAGCTCTAATTGGTGGCAGATTTCCAATAGCCTCTCTGACTGTTACCACTTGCTCATGTGTTGGCTTTATAAATACAATTTCTTTTTTCTTAGAAGCTAAAAGTAATAATCGTTTTCTTCTTTGTGGGACACCATAATCTGCAGCATTCACTACATTATAAGTAACATTATATTTTAATTTATTTAATGTATCTACAAAATCGCAAAACACTTTTTCTTTAGCAAGTTCTGGTACATTTTCCATTGAAACGATGTGTGGTTCTGTTTCTTCTACTAATCGCGCAAACTGATATAACAATTTCCAATCTTTATGTTTGGATCTATCTTTTTTATCTTTTTGATGTCTTGAAAAAGGTTGACATGGAGCACACCCAGCCAAAATCTTCACATCATATCCACGTAATAGTCTTTTAATCTCTTTTCCTGTAACCTCTTCAATATTTTTATTGATAAAAAGTGAGTGATTATTATAAGTATATGGATATTCGCACGTAGCGTCTAGATCATATCCTGCTACAACATCAAGTCCTGCTTTTTCTAACCCACAAGTAAGACCTCCCACACCACAAAACAAATCTACCACACCAAATTTCAATCCATCCACCTCACTTCTAATTCCAATCATATCGCATAGTTAAACTACAGTTGTCTTTCGGCTTATACAATTATGGTCTATATCAAAAACAAGACCTCCTCCAGAAAACAGATCAACTATAACCCTCCATAGCTCTCCAAATAAATACTATTTTCTCAAGTATTTGTTACTCCTGTAATATCCTAAGTTTTTCAAGAAGTAATTCTCTATTCTTTTTCTTAAGCTCACATTCCCAAATCCGAACAACTGTCCATCCACGTTGTTCGAATAATTCCGTAATTTCTTTATCATGCTTTATATTTCGCTCTCGTTTTTTTGTCCAATAATCGGCATTATCTGAAGGGCGAGTATTTCTACAATCGTGTCCATGCCAAAAACAACCATCTACAAATATTGCAATTTTCTTATCAAGAAACACAAAATCGGGATGCCCTTTAACAGAATAGTTACGCCTCCAGCCTACTATTCCATTTTCTTTGAATACATCTATCAACTTCAATTCCGTAGACTTATTATTCTTTGAGCGTACCTTACTCATAATTTCAGAACGCCTTTTTTCATCAAATATATCTGCCATTTTCTATCTCTCTATATGGTCTGAAACAATTTGATACCAACTATCATCAAAATTTACAGCTTTTAAAATGGTTTCTTTATCAACCTTTTCAGGCTTTCTTATAGAGATATGTAAGCGTTTTTCTGGAATGTCTTCAATAATTGTGAATTGACTTCCACTAGGCTGCCATGTGAATTTATGTTTTCCTGTTGATTTTTCATATCCTTCTAAATTCATTCTCGGATTCCATTCGAAATAGTATAGTTCAGGATCATATCGTATCGTGTCAAACTCAAACACCAAAAAATCTTTATAATCTTTTGATTTCACTAAAACTACAGTACGAACAAATTTATAAATTTGCCTTACCGCCGACACTCGTTCATTCCATATATCTAGAACTAACTTTCCGATTTCATTTGGATCTTCGCTTGTTATACTATCTACCCCATAACTGTAGGTTGGAGAATTTCTCCCTGAAATCAATCTTACTGTTTGCTGTTTTTCGATATTAGTCGCACCAAAAACAGTTTTAGCTCCCCAACAGCAGTTATCTAAGACAACGTCATCTAATCCAACATTAGACGGTTTCCATTCTGCTCCAACACATTCCGCAAAAATCTGTTCCCATTCATTTCCTTCCAACGACATAGAAGACTTCGTCGCCTGCATATACACAATTTCCTTCGCCAGCGTATCAATAAATTTTGATGGAAATTTATTCAAGTCAAACGGCGCTACCGCCTTATTAACAGTTCTTAATCTTGGTTCTCTCATGGTATCCCTCCGTATATAACCTATATACAGCAAAGTTTACCACATTTTACGTCATAATTCTATGCTTTTCTCCTTAAAACGCCAACGGCAAAAACTTTTCAATTACTTTAGCAACCATATCTACTGGTATCGCATTCCCCGCTTGTTTTCTTGTCTGCGTATCTGACACAACCATTTTAAAACTATCAGGAAATCCCTGTAATCGCAGCATTTCCCTTGGTGTTAGTCGTCTTTCTCCATCAACTAAAAGATAATTATAACTAGCTCCTGCTCTTAAGGCACAACTGTAAGGATAAGAGGAAATATTTCCCGACTTATTTTCATGCCAAATAGCTGGAGAAACTGACGCTGTATGCATAGCTTTCCTTTTTGCGACTATTTCCGGCGAAGCAAAATGTTTCTTATCTACTTCTTTCTCTAAAATATCTTCTAATGTTTTCTTTTTTTCTATCTCAAAATTCCAATCCATTACAAAAGGTTTTTTTGAACCAATAATAATAATCCGCTCTCTCTTTTGCGGCAATCCAAAATCAAGCGCATTTAACAAATGGTAATCCACATGATAGCCCAATTCATCTCGCAGAACTTCTAAAATTGTTTTTAATGTCTTTCCCCCATCATGGCTTGCAAGGTTTTTTACATTTTCAAGAACAAATGCTTGAGGTTGTTTTTCCTTTATAATTCTCGCTATATCAAAAAAGAGCGTTCCCCTTGTATTATCAGCAAATCCCTTTTGGAGTCCGCAAATCGAAAATGCCTGACATGGAAATCCTCCGAATAAAATATCAAAATCGGGAATTTCTGACGCTTCAATTTTGGTAATATCTCCTGCTGGTCGTTCTCCGAAATTTGCTTCATAACTCTCTTGAGCATATTTATCTATATCGCTGCTAAAAACGCATTGCCCTTCTAACCCTAACTTGTCAAACGCATATTGCGAGGCATATCTAAAACCTCCTATACCACAAAATAAATCTATAAAGCGTATCGGTTTAGGATATGATACCGCCTCTACCGAAGTCAAATCCAAAAAGATCTTATCTACAGAAACCCCCAATGCTCCTCCAATCCTCATTGCAATAGATATAGAAGGCGTAGCATGTTGACGCTCTATCATTGAAAGGTACTTACGGCTAATTGCAATATATTGTGCCAATGTCTCCTGTGACATTCCTCTTTCTTTTCTAATTTCTCTCACTCTATTCATTAAGCGTTTTCTCCTTTTTTGAGAACTTTTTTACACAAAATATTATAATTCGCTTTCTCCTTTTTGTCTATCCTTATTCTAAATATTTTTATCTTTTATAGTAAACGTAGCGGAGAGTAATCCCCGCCACAATATTATACTTGAAAAATTATTTCTCTATCCACAATCTCCCTTGCACACGCTTGTATATTGTTCATTCTCGCTACCCATTCCATCTGATTTTCTGCCTTTAACTGTTCTGTAATCCTCTGCGCCTTTTTCATCTGCTCTACAATCCTTTCAAAGCGCTTCTGTGCCTGTTCTTCTATATCAGCCAAATAATCGTTCAACCTTCCACTTGTAAGCAAATTCAAATATACACCCCTACGATGTGCTTTCAGATAACGTAAATGTCTTTGTCCCCATACGCCGATAAACCTCTGTTCTTCCTCCGGCAAGGTGATACAGGGGATAAGATAATCCCCATTCCTGATATAAGTGCCGCCCATTTCTTCAAAAATTGTTTTCTTCATTATCGTTTCCACCTTTCTTATCGTTCTCTATCCATAGATTTTTTCTTAACTGACCATTTCGGCTGCTGTCTGCCTTCCTGCTGATAGCGGTGCAGTTTTTCTAGTACACTTGCTTTTTTCGGCTGTTCTAACGGATTTTCTTTCTTCTGCTCCGTCTGATTTTTCCATGCTCGCAGTTCTTCATTGTATTCCATAATCAGTTTTTCCGCCTTGTTATAGACCTTCTGAAAGGATTGCACATTTGGATACCCTTCTCGTTTTACTATCTGCTCCATACTCCTGTGCAGACGCTTTTCCAAATCCTCTAACAGTTCAATTCGCCCTTCCAGAGATTTTCGCTCTTTGCCTTTAAATAGTCCTCGTAACTCTGACAGTTGCTTTTTCAAAGAAGAAA
>OGWU01001621.1_pt1 | contig 12568 bp, 14 predicted proteins | sample 1576071 | NCBI WGS metagenome assembly OGWU01 (sample SAMEA3541582, study PRJEB24748) | human gut metagenome | biome: human gut; feature: human-associated habitat; material: faeces | place: China | collected 2012
GGAGGGCACGGCGCAGGGCCGGCCCAGCTTCACATTCCGCTGATAGGTCAGCTCCCGGCACAGGGCCTTGTAAAACCCGGCCCACTCCGACAGCAGCGGCCCCTTGTCCGAGTCCACCGTCAGCTCCTCCAGCGTCCGGTATACCCCGGCGCTGACCGCCGAGCGGCACATGGCCAGAAACGCGGCGTAGTCCATGGGAGGCTCGCCCTGGGCCCGGAGCATGGGCAGGCTGGAGATGAGATAGTAGTAGGAAGCCATAGGCCGCCCCCTTACAGGTGCATATCCCGGAAGAAGGGCATGAGCATCTCCGCGATCTCCTGGTCGGAGCAGTCAAAATAGCCGGAGCCGTCCTTGGCGGCCAGCCGGAAGCCTGCGCCCACCTTCTTGGAGGGGCGGAGCTCCAGGCCGTTTTTCAGCTCCTGGGCCAGCTGCTGGCGGATGCCGTCCGTCACCTGACCCACCTCCACGGCGTAGCCGGAAACGTCCTCTCCCTGGAGGGCTGCCTGGATGAGCTTGGCCAGCGTCTGCTGGTCCAGAGCCTTGCCCACGTCGGCGGCCAGGATTTTCTCAAACTCCTGCTGCACCTCCTGCCGGAAGGCCAGGACTGCGTCCCGCTTGGCCTGCTGGGCGCTGAGCTGGGCGCTGTTTTTGAACACCTCGATCTCGGCCTTGGCGTCGTCCCGCAGCTTATCCGCCTGACTCTTTGCGTCGGCGATGATGGCGTCCGCCTGCTTCCGGGCGTCGGCCAGGATCGCGGCGGCCTGCTGATTTGCGCTGTCGATGCCGTCCTTTTTGATGGAAGAAACAAGATCCTGAATCTGAAGTTCCATAATTGATCACCTTCTTGTCTGTATTTGCCTGATAGAACTGCGGGTATGTCCATATTATAATACACGCCCCAAAAAATGCAACACATTTCGGCGAATGTGTCATACAATTTCCTTATACAACGTCCCTGACATATCTACCTTTTCACTGTTTATGTTTCCCCATAGTGAACAGTATCATGCAGGAATTTCCTGAATCTGGAAAAATGCCGGCACTCCCTCACTCCTCAAGGCGCAGCAGTCCCCGCTGCACCGAGTCGGACAGGACGAATTTCTTGTCCCCCTTGGCAGGAAAGCGTATCTCCACGATGGGGTCCCGGAAGGACAACACGGTTCCCGGTCCGAAAACCCTGTGGACGGCCCTCTGCCCGGAACGGACCCCGGACGGCGGCAGCGCTGCCTGCTCCCGGGGCAATGCCGCCGGAGCCGGCCTGCGTCTGAGGGCGAGCATCTTGTTATCTGCGACAAGAATATGGCTCAGTTTACGGGAAAAATTATGCCTCAGTCACCGGTTAAGGCAGTACTGAAAAACGATGCTGTCGAGGTTACAGTAAGCATTGTTGTGTTGCAGGGCTTCAAGGCGGAGAATGTAGCGCGCTCCGTACAGGAGAGCGTAAAGTCTGCTATACAGAATATGGCAGGCATATCCGTATCTAAGGTAAATGTAAAAATTGCTGATATTATGCTTTCAAAATCAGCTGATTAAATAAAGGAAACAGATTAAATGACAGAAAGAAAACTTACACGTCACGAAATGAGAGAAGCGGCTTTGCTTATACTCTTTCAGATGAAACTTAACCCCGAAACGCTTGACGAGATACTGGAGGACTGCAAAGAGTCCTTTGAGATGGAATACAATTCCCAGTCGGTGAAGCTGGCGAAGGGCGTTGCAGAGCATGAAGATGAGCTGAACGGCATCATCGAAAGCTATTCCCCCTCAAGAAAGCTCGACAGAATTTCGTACATAAACCTTGCTATTATGAAAATAGCACTGTATGAAATGAAATACTGCCCGTCCGTACCCGATAAGGTAGCCATAAACGAGGCAATAGAATTTGCAAAGGAATATGCCGACAAGACAGATGTACGCTTTATAAACGGCGTTCTCAATTCATATTATAAGGACAATCCGACAAAGGAACAGCCTGATGCCTGATTTTTTTACCGTAACGGTTTCTCAGGTGACAAGACGGCTTTCGATGATAGTAAAGGGCGATAAGGCTCTGAACGATTTATATGTTTCGGGCGAGATTTCGAATTTTACCCTGCATAAAGCGTCAGGACATATGTATTTCACGCTGAAGGACGAAACGGCTTCAATAAAATGTGTTATGTTTGCAGGTAATGCCCGCAGTCTTGATTTCACTCCGTACAGCGGTCAGAGCGTAATCGTTCACGGAAGCGTGAATGTTTACGAGCGTGACGGAGCTAATCAGATTTATGTCACTGATATGATCGAAAGGGGACAGGGTGAGCTTGCTCTTGCGTATGAACAGGCAAAGCGTGAGCTTGAGGCAGGCGGATATTTCAATAAAAAGCGTCCCATACCGAAACAGCCGAAAAAGGTTTGCCTTATAACCGCTGAAAAGGGTGCGGCACTTCAGGATATGCTGAATATCATTGCAAGACGAAGACCTATACTGGAAGTGGTTTTTATTCCCGTAACGGTACAGGGAGCATACGCACCGTCAACCCTTATCAAAGCGTTGGCTCTGGCTCAGAGTACAGGTTCGGATCTGATTATCATCGGCAGGGGCGGAGGTTCGGCAGAGGACTTGTCGTGCTTTAACGATGTCGGATATGCGAAGGCACTGTACAACAGCGAGATTCCGACAATTTCCGCTGTAGGACACGAAACGGATTTTACCATTTCCGATTTCGTAGCGGATTTCAGAGCGCCAACACCGTCTGCGGCGGCTGAAATAGCTACTGCGGTTACCTGCGATGATCTTTCGGAGCATATCGAGCTTGTTTATGACAGGCTCAGCGATATTATCCACTCAAAGACAGACAGCTACGAACAGCTTATAGACAGTATACAAAGGCACATTTCAGCTTACAGCCCCGGACAAAGAATAGAAAGATCCGAAAGGGAGCTTGTGCTTATAAGCGGTAAAATCAGGACGGCAACCGACGCAGTTATTACAAAAAACAGCGTGTTGCTTGACAATTACTCGGACAAGATAGAGGCGTTAAGCCCGATAAATGTGTTGAAACGTGGATACAGTGCAGTAACCAAAAACAACAGCGCCGTAAACAGTATCGGTGATATCGAACAAAACGATACCGTTGAGATATTATTTGCGGACGGTACGGCTACAGCACAGATAAAGGAAATACACGAAAATAATAAGGAGCGTTTTAGATGAGCTTTGAAACAGCCATGAAAAGACTTGATGAAATTTCAGTGCAGATGGAACAGCCCGATATAACACTTGACAATTCGATGAAGTGTTATAAAGAAGCGGTCGAGCTTATAGCTTTTTGCCGTAAGTATATAGATGAAGCAAAGCTGACGGTACAGAAACTGGAAGAGGTTTAAAATGACAGCAGAGAAGTACACCTTTCCTGCAAACTACGGCGGATTTGACGCTGTGTTCAGGGAATACCGTGCGATTTTCGAGAAGCAGCTTAGAACGGTATGTGATTCATTCTGTGATAACGGTGCAAAATACAAGGCTCTTTATGATGCGGCGTCATACAGCCTTGAGGCAGGCGGAAAACGCATAAGACCCGTGCTTGCTTTTGAAATGTGCAGAGTGTGCGGCGGAGATATAAACGATGCCGTGCCTGCTGCTGTTGCCGTTGAGATGATTCATACATTCTCGCTTATTCACGACGATCTTCCTTGTATGGACGATGACGATATGAGAAGAGGCAGACCGAGCTGTCATAAGGCACACGGCGAGGCTGTGGCACTGCTGGCAGGTGACGCATTATCCGCCTATGCAGGTAAATATATCTGTGACAGTGACTTATCTGTCGAAAAAAAGACGGCGATGATAAAAGAACTGTATGACAGGACGCTCGGCATGATAGAGGGGCAGACGATAGACACGGACGGGAAATTCGATACGCTTGACGGATTGCTGTCAATGTACGAAATGAAGACCTCCGAGCTTCTTACTGCGGCTTCTGTTATGGGATGTATAGCGGCAGGCGCAGATGAGGAAAAAATATCGGCGGCAAGAGCCTATGCGCACGATGTCGGACTTGCTTTTCAGATCGTGGACGATATTCTTGACGTTACATCTACAGTGGAAGAACTCGGTAAGCCTATAGGCAGTGACGCACAGCAGGAAAAGACTACAAGCGTTACTCTTTTAGGACTTGATAAAGCAAGGGAGCTTGCAAAAAAATATACCGAAGGGGCTGAAAACGCACTTTCGGCATTTGAAAACAACGAGTTTTTGTGCCGGCTTACCGATTTGCTTTTAAACAGAAAAAATTGACAGTGGAATATAACCCCGGAGGGTCAGACATAAATGAGAACTGATCAGATCAATGTTATCCTGCTGATTGCACTTATCAGCTGGGGTACTGCACAGATTTTAAAAACGTTGATACATTTCATAAAGACGAAGAACTTTAAAGCGGAGCGCCTTACGGGTGCGGGCGGTATGCCGTCAGCACATTCGGCTACCGTATGTGCGACAGCAATAACCACTTGCAGAGTCTGCGGAATATGCTCGCCCGAGTTTGCACTTGCTATGATACTTGCCATGGTGGTAATGTATGATGCTATGGGCGTAAGACGATCCGCAGGACTTCAGGCTAAGGAAATCAATCGTCTGAGGCGTGTCGTCAATGAGCTTGATGAGGAGTTTATGGACAAGTTCGACGATAAGGTTGACGAGATTGAAGAAAAGAAGCCTGAAGAAATACACGAACTGAAGGAATTTCTCGGACATACGCCGCTTGAGGTGCTCTGCGGCGCATTGCTCGGAATACTTATAGCTATGGCTGTACCGATACAGGTGGTCGGCTGATAGAATAATATCGGGAGATACAATTTGATACTGAAAAACGATATGTCCGCCGAGTATTTGAAATCGCTTACTCCCGAACAACGAAAAAAGCTGTGTTCGGAGATAAGACAGTTACTTGTGAAAACGGTAACGGTAAACGGCGGTCATCTTGCGTCAAACCTCGGTACAGTTGAACTTACGGTGGCAATGCACACCGTGTTTGACTCTCCGAAGGATAAATTTGTTTTTGATGTAGGACATCAGTCCTATACACATAAGATAATTACGGGCAGAGCGGGAAAAATGAATACTCTGCGCTGTGAGGGCGGTATTTCCGGATTTCCGAAGGCGGAAGAATCCGAGCATGACGCTTTTATCGGCGGTCACAGCAGTATTTCTATTTCTGCGGCACTCGGTATTGCCGAGGCCATGAGGTCAGACGGCGACGATCACAGCGTTGTTGCTGTTATCGGCGACGGCGCATTAACCGGCGGGGAGGCTTACGAAGGTCTTAACAATGCCGGAAAAAGCCGTTGTAATCTGATAGTGGTGCTGAATGATAACGAGATGTCAATCTCCAAAAATACCGGTGCGCTCGCTTTGTATCTGGCACAGATACGTTCTACAAGAAAATATTACAGCACAAAGAATTCCGTAAAGAATGTTCTTGATAAAACACCGATAATAGGAAAAGGCATCGGAAAAGCGGTAAAAGGCACTAAGCAGCTGCTGAAATATGCGATTTATCATTCAAACCTGTTTGAAGATTTAGGCTTTAAATATTTGGGACCGATAGACGGTCATAATCTTGATGAGCTGACAGAGGCACTTATGGTTGCAAAGATGATGCAGCGTCCGTGCCTTGTTCATATTTATACAAAAAAAGGTAAAGGCTATGCTCCCGCAGAGGATAATTCGGGAGAATATCACGGTTTGCCGCCTAAAAAAGACGATGATAACAATTGCAAAGGTGAGTGCTTTACAGATGCTTTCGGAAAAGCTCTGCTCTCATTTGCCAATAATGACAACAGCATATATGCCGTTACAGCCGCTATGAAATACGGAACAGGGCTTCAGCATTTTTACAAGGCTTTCCCGGAGCGTTTCTTTGATGTCGGTATTGCGGAGCAGCACGCAGTGACTTTTTCGGCAGGACTTGCAAGTCAGGGTAAGCTGCCCGTGTTTGCGGTGTATTCTTCATTTCTTCAGCGGTCGTATGACCAGCTTATACACGATTGTGCAATAGAAAAACGTCATATTGTGCTTGGAATAGACAGAGCAGGCTTTGTCGGTGAGGACGGTGAAACGCATCACGGCTTGTTTGATGTTGCGATGCTTACGACCGTACCCGGCGTTACCGTGTATTCGCCGTCAGATACGGCGGAGCTTTCACAGTGTCTTGAGCAGGCTCTTTACAAGGATAAAGGCGTAGTTGCCGTAAGATACCCAAGAGGTTGCGAGCTATACCGTTCAGGCACGAAGGCGTACAGCGACTTCAGGCATGTTTCAAATAAAAGCAGAAAGCTGATTTTCACATACGGCAGAATATCCGCCTACGCCTATACCGTTCACGGTGTCGATGTTTTACAGGCAATAAAAATTTTTCCTATCGCCGATGAAATAATTGATATTTGTCTTGCTTATGACGAAATATATGCCTTTGAGGAAGGCGAAAGAGAGGGCGGAATTGCTCAGAAGCTGTGTACCGCTCTGGCTCTTGCCGGATATAAAGGCAGGTTTACCATAACGGCGGTTGACGGATTCGTCCGTCATGCCGATGTTGCGACACAGCTGCATAACGCAATGCTCGACGCAGACGGAATGAGAAAAATTACAGGAGAATAAGATGCAGAAACGACTGGATGTTTATCTTTCCGAAAACAACACAGTAAAAAGCCGCAGCCTTGCCGCATCGCTCATAAAGCAGGGAAGCGTTGAGGTCAACGGCAGAATATGCACAAAAGCATCGTTTGCGGTTGATGAGAACGATAATATCAGAATAATCGGAGAGATGCCGAAATATGTCGGCAGAGGCGGAATGAAGCTTGAAAAGGCATTATCCCACTACAGACTTCATCTTGACGGTTCGGTGTGTATAGATATAGGAGCGTCAACAGGCGGTTTTACCGATTGTATGCTTCAAAACGGTGCGGTAAAAGTCTATTCTGTCGATGTCGGAACAGATCAGCTTGATGAAAAGCTGAGAAACGATCCCAGAGTAGTTTCTATGGAAAAGACCGATATAAGAAACTGCGTAGGTCCTTTACCTGCGGTGGATTTTATCGGTATCGACGTTTCGTTTATATCGCTGAAGCTCGTTCTTCCGTCGGCTTATGCACTGCTTAAGGACGGCGGAGAGTGCGTAGCGCTTATCAAGCCGCAGTTTGAAGCAGGAAAAAGCCATCTCAGCAAACACGGAATAGTAAGAGATTCCAAAGTACATAAAAAAGTATGCGATGATATATCGGAGTTTGCTTCAACTCTTGGGTTTGAACGGGGAGAGGTCATATCCTCGCCCATAACCGGCGGTGACGGCAATACCGAGTATCTCATATATCTCAGACGTTTATAACATATAACTTACAAAGGCAGGTGAAATATCATGAAGGTAATGATATGTGCCAATCTCGCTAAAGAACGGAGCAGAAAAGCGGCGGCAGATGCGTGCGCTAAGCTGAATGAAATAGGCTTTCTGCCCATGATAGAAAAGCAGTACGAAAATATCATAAAGGTGGATAACGCCGTATACGCTGAAACAGACAGCCTTATAACCGACTGCGATATGTTTATGACTATAGGCGGTGACGGAACTATTCTCAAGTGGGGACAGAAAGCCGCCGCCTGCAATAAGCTCCTGCTTGGAATAAATACGGGCAGGCTGGGCTTCATGACTTCTATAGAGAGCGGCGAGCTTGATACGCTGGAACGTCTTAGAACAGGCGAATATACAGTGAGCAGAAGAATGATGCTCGATATTGAATATGAGGGCAAAGGCAATTACAGCGCCATAAATGATGTCGTGTTCAGCAAATGCCGTTATTCAAAACTGCCTGAATTTATTGTTTCGGTAGAAGAATATGAGGTGACAAAAATCAGAGCCGACGGAATCATCTTCAGTACGCCGGCAGGCTCTACGGCATATTCTTTATCTGCAGGAGGGCCTATTATATCCCCTGATGCACAGTGCATTGAATTTACTCCGTTGTGCGCTCATTCGCTTTTCGGCAGACCTATGATATTTTCAGCAGATTCGGAAATAACGGTGCGTTTTTCCGCATATGAAGACAGCGGTGTTTCGCTCAGTATTGACGGTAATGACGATATGGATTTCAAAGAGGGCGAAATAATAAAGATAAGACGCTCGGAGCAGCAGCTTTCTATTATTGATATAAACGGCAGCAGTTTCTATAAAGCGGTACACAACAAGCTGATGAGGCCGCTCAAATAAAATCTTACAAGGGGTGATATTGTGAAAAAGAAAAGACAGGCAGAAATTCTCAGAATCATATCTTCAAACGAAGTGGAAACGCAGGAAATGTTGCTTAATCTGTTGAAGCAAAAGGGCTATGATGTGACCCAGGCGACCGTTTCCCGTGATATAAACGAACTCAATATTGAAAAAACGGTTTCTTCAAACGGTGTCAACTGCTATGCAAAAGCGGAAAAGGTACACACGGTCAAGTTTCATAATATTATTTCGGAAGCGGTTGTCAATATAGATTACGCAATGAATATAGTTTCAATAAAATGCCACAGCGGTCTTGCAAATGCCGCTTGTGCAGGTCTTGATATGATGAATCTTTCCTATGTTGTCGGAACTATCGCAGGCGATGATACGATATTTGTACTGACAAGAACGGAGGGTGATGCAAGAATGCTGACACGTCACCTGAAGGAACTGCTTTAAGATAAGGAGGTCGGCGTTTTGCTCAGAGAATTATCTATTGAAAATCTTGCTGTGATTGAAAAGGCGTCGATAGCCTTTGACGATAAGCTGAATGTGTTTACGGGTGAAACGGGTGCAGGTAAGAGTATACTTATCGGCGGCATAAATGCGATACTCGGAGGAAGGGTAAGCAAGGATATTGTAAGAGCAGGCACAGAAAAGGCTGTTGTGACCGGTCTTTTTGACGATTTGCCCGAAAGCGTCAGAACTAAACTCAGCGATAACGGTTTTGCTGTCGATGACGAGCTTTTGTTGCAGCGTGATATTCATGCGGACGGTAAAAGCACAGCAAGAATAAACGGCAGAGCAACAACAGTGGCAATACTTCGTGATATAGCGTCCGAACTTATTGATATTCACGGACAGCACGATAACCGTCTGCTTATGGACGGGGATAATCAGCGTGAGATACTCGACAGCTACGGCAAAAACAGCGGGTTGCTGTCGGAATATGCGACCGCTTTCAAGGAGTTTTCGGCTTTATCAAGGAAAATTAAAGAAGTCAGCCGTAAGAAAACCGAATCGCTTGAAAAGGCGGAGCTTCTGAGAGAACGTCTTGAGGAGCTTGACAGGTATAATTTTTCCGCAGATGAAGAAGAAACCGTAAAGCAAAAGATTGAGGAACTTCGCAATGCCGAATACATAAGCGAGAATCTGTATAATGCACAGACGGCAATATCGGGAGATGATGATACCGACGGAGCATATTCTATGCTCGAACACTGCAAAAACAGCGTTTCATCGCTCAGCGACACTATCCCCGAACTTGATAAACTGGCAGAGCGTATATCCGATATGCTGGTAGAACTTGAGGATATAAGAGAAGAAATAGTGCAGAGAATACCTGATGAAGACGAGGATACCGCAGGAATGCTCGGTGTTCTTGAAGAAAGGCTCAGCGTTATTTTGCGTCTGCAAAGAAAATACGGCACAGACCTTGCGCAGATACTTGAAAATTCGGAGAAATGGCGCAACGAACTTTACGAAATAGATAATGGCGACGATATAATAGAAGAACTTACAGAAAAGAAAAAAGAAGCAGGCGAAAAAGTAAAGCGTCTTGCAACAGTACTTACAAGCAGAAGAAAAAAAGCGGCGGATGATCTTGCAAAGCGGATTTCTGCGGAACTTACGTTTCTTGATATGCCGGATATAAGACTTGTGTTCGATATATCGCAGGATAAAGTCACACTCAGCGGAATGGATAAGGTGGAAATGCTTATATCCGTCAATAAGGGCGAAGATTTGAAGCCTATGAGCAAGATTGCTTCGGGCGGTGAGCTGTCAAGAATAATGCTTGCTGTCAAGAACGTGCTTGCCGAAACCGACAAACTGCATACGATGATTTTTGATGAAATTGATACGGGTATAAGCGGCAGAGCCGCCGCCAAGGTCGGATTAAAACTGCACGAGGCGGCGGAAAACAGGCAGATACTTTGTGTAACGCATCTTGCACAGATTGCGGCAATGGCGGATACACAGCTTCTTATAAAAAAGACCAGCGATGAAAAACGCACCTATACGGGCATTACAAAGCTGGATTTTGAAGGCAGAAAGAGAGAAATAGCAAGGATTATTTCCGGTGATGAAAACGATCCGATTTCGCTTGAAAATGCCGAAATGCTACTGCTAAGAAAAAACGTGATATAAATTACAGAACAGTCTGAGGAAACTCAGGCTGTTTTTTTATGTCCGTATCACAAACCGACACTTTTTTACTTCCGTTTGTCCTATAATAAACGAGGGGCATAAAAATGGTTATTTATCTTGATGTGTTGATTCTGATAAATCTTTATGTTACATATTTTCAGATTCTTGCCGTATCCGTATTTACTCACAGAAAAACAGTATGGTACAGAAAGCTGTCTGCGGCAGGCATAGGTGCGGTGGCATCACTGAGTATTTTCATTCCGCAGGAAATGGTTTTGACTCTTACTTTACTTAAGATATTTCTTTGTGCTTTGATTGCTTTTGTCGCATTCGGTTATACGGGATTTCGTGCATATGCGGTTAGCGTGCTGTTTTTGATGCTTGTCAGTTTCGTCTTTTCGGGACTTATGCTTTGTGTGTGGCTGTTTGCCGCTCCTATGAAGATGCTGTTTATAAACGGCACTGTATATTTCGGTGTTGATACGATGACGATAATTCTGTCTACCTGTGCGGCTTACGGAGTTGTCAGAATAATAAGATATATACTCGATAAAAACGGAAAAACCGATGGCAAGTATACTGTTATCATAAAAAATAACGGCAGGGAATGCAGGCTTTCGGCACTTGCAGACAGCGGAAACGGAATGGTTGACTGTTTCAGCGGATTGCCTGTGATAGTGTGCAGACGTGATATGTGCGCCGATGTTTCACCTCCTGCAATCGAAATGATAGAAAATAACAGCGATATTTCGGAAATAGGCACGCAGATGATAAAGGGCGTCAGGATAATGCCGTTTTCCACAGTGGGGAAGGGTGGACTTATCTGTATGTTCAAAGCGGAGAGCGTTGTTATTGACGATGAAACGAATGAAGAAAAATATCCCGTCAATGCGCTTATCGGTATAGTGATAGGCGGAAGACAGGAATATGAAGCAATATTCAATCCGAAAATACTTGTGTGAGGTGTAAAATGCTCAAGATAATTGAAATTGTCAGCAATCTTATTGCAAAACTGCGTAATTCGGCAAACGGAAAATGCGAGTGCGATTATATAAACGGTGCGGAAACCTTACCTCCTCCGCTTTCAAAGGAAGAGGAAGCAAAAACGCTTGCAAAGCTGAACACGGACTTTGAAAACGCAAGGGAAACGTTGATCGTACATAATCTGAGGCTGGTAGTTTATATCGCAAAGAAATTTGAAAGTACCGGTATAGGAATCGAGGATCTTATTTCCATAGGTACTATAGGGCTTATCAAAGCGGTGAACACATTCAGCGTGGAGAAAAACATAAAGCTCGCTACTTATGCCTCAAGGTGCATAGAAAACGAAATACTTATGTATCTGAGGAAAACAAATCCACAGAAAATGGAGGTTTCAATAGATGAACCTCTTAATGTTGACTGGGACGGAAACGAATTGCTCCTATCCGATATTCTCGGAACGGATGATGATACTGTCAGCGTGGATATAGAATCTGAGGCAGAGAAAAGAATGCTTCTTGAGGCGGTGGAAAAGCTGGACGAAAGGGAAAAGCTGATAATGGAACTTCGTTTCGGGCTTAATAACCGCCCCGAAAAAACGCAAAAGGAGGTCGCCGATATGATCGGGATCTCCCAGAGTTATATATCACGTCTTGAAAAGCGTATTATAAAAAGGCTCAAAAAGGAAATGGAAAGTCTGTGCAGTTAGGTACTTCTGTTGTTCCTGCCAACTACCGCCATTGCACATTTAAGTCCGTCCATTGCCGCTGTCACAATACCGCCGGCATAGCCTGCACCTTCGCCGCAAGGATACAAGCCTTTCACACTGACCGATGAAAGTGTTTCATCTCTTACTATTCTCACAGGCGATGAGCTTCTTGTTTCAGGACCTGTCATAACCGCATCAGGAGAGCCGAAACAGCTGATTTTCTCGGCAAACTGCGGCAAAGCGTTTCTTAAAGCGTCGCATACGAAATCGGGCAGGTATTCATCGGGCGGCACAAATGTTGTGCCTATAGGATAGGAAGGAGTTACGTTGCCGAATTTTTCGGAGGTGCGTTTACTGAGAAAGTCGCCTACAAGGCATACAGGTGCGCTGTAATTTGCCCCTGCCGCTTTAAAGGCGGCTTTTTCTATCTTGCGCTGAAATTCTATTCCTGCCGTAATATCATCATTTTCAAAATCATCCGGAGTTA
>OGWU01001624.1_pt1 | contig 12554 bp, 15 predicted proteins | sample 1576071 | NCBI WGS metagenome assembly OGWU01 (sample SAMEA3541582, study PRJEB24748) | human gut metagenome | biome: human gut; feature: human-associated habitat; material: faeces | place: China | collected 2012
CGGCATTATTTTTCAAGTTTTTTCTCATGGCTCAACAATCCTTACGTTTAATGTATGCCGTATTTTTTCAACACTCCCGGCATCCTCTTTGAGCACTGCACGGAGCTTATCCGCATGGAAACGATGGCGGAGCGCAAAACGATCATGGAAGAGCGCTCGGACGCTTTCATTGCCCTGCCCGGCGGCATCGGCACGATGGAGGAGATCTTCGAGGTCATCACGCTCTCATCCCTTGGGCGGATGCAGAAAAAGAGCGCGTTTCTCGATGCGGAAAGCTATTGGGAACCCGCGGTCGAGCTGCTGCGCGGCGCGGTGGAAAAGGGCTTTGCGGGCAGAGAGCTAAATGAGCACTATGCGCGCTTCACGGATGTGGAAGCGTGCCTGGATTATCTGGAAAAATAATACAGTAAAAACGCCGTCAGCGCGTACGCGGAGAGGCATCCGAAGTGAAGTGGAAACCACCACATTGCCGGCCTGCCCGACTTCAGCGCCCTGAAATTCACCCGCTATAACCAGTACGAGTCCCTGATTCTTCCCATGAAGAAGTACCTGGAGGAGGCCGGAGTGGACTTCCAGTTCGGCGTGGAGGTGACCAACGTCCTCTTTGACATCAAGGGGGACAAAAAGGTGGCCACCGCCATCGAGTGCAAAGTAAAGGGCGTGGAGCAGGGCATCGTGCTTACTGAGAACGACCTTGTCTTTGTCACCAATGGCTCCTGTACCGAGGGGACCATCTACGGCGACCAGGACCACGCCCCCAACGGGGACGCCGAGGTGCGCACCAGCGGATGCTGGAGTCTGTGGAAGAACATTGCCAAGCAGGACCCGGCTTTTGGCCGTCCGGAGAAGTTCTGTTCCGATGTGGCTAAGACCAACTGGGAGTCGGCTACCATCACCACCCTGGACGACAAGATTCTGCCCTATATCAAAAACATCTGTCAGCGGGACCCCCGCACCGGCAAGGTGGTCACCGGCGGCATCGTCAGCTGCCAGGATTCTAAGTGGCTGCTGAGCTGGACCATCAACCGCCAGGGGCAGTTCAAGGAGCAGGAGCCGGAGAAGGTCTGCGTGTGGGTGTACGGCCTCTTTACCGATGTGCCCGGTGATTTTATCAAAAAGCCTATGAAGGACTGTACCGGCAAGGAGATCACTCAGGAGTGGCTCTACCACCTGGGCGTGCCGACGGAGCTGATTCCCCAGCTGGCTGAGGAGAGCGCGGTGTGCGTGCCCACCATGATGCCCTATATCACCGCCTTCTTTATGCCCCGGGCCAAGGGCGACCGGCCTGACGTGATTCCCGACGGCTGCGTCAACTTTGCCTTCTTGGGTCAGTTTGCCGAGACTCCCCGGGATACGGTGTTTACCACCGAGTATTCGGTGCGTACCGCTATGGAGGCGGTCTACGGCCTGCTGGGTGTGGACCGGGGCGTGCCTGAGGTGTGGGGCAGTGTGTACGACATTCGCTGCCTGCTGGACAGCTCGGTGTGCCTGCTGGACGGTAAATCTCCCCTGGAGATGGAACTGCCCGGCCCGCTGAATCTGCTGAAAAAGCCGGCGCTCAAGCTGATCCACGGAACTGTGATAGAAAAGGTGCTGCGAGACCACAAGATTGTCCGCAATGAAGCGGAAGAAGAATAAGGTTTGATTCTGCAAGGGGCGGCGTTTGATTACGCCGCCCCTTGCATTTTTCAGGGGTATGGAGTAAAATAAAGAGCAATTAACGGAAATGACTTTATTTTTGGAGGGCGTGGGAATGCCAAAGGTTGCCTATTCGGATGCGGATCGAGAGCGAATCCGGACTGCTCTGATCACTGCCGCCTTGGAACGGATGGCGCAAAAGGGAATCCAGCATACCACCGTGGAAGAGATCTATCGATCGGTGGGCATCTCCCGCACCTTCTTTTATACCTTTTTTCCCACCAAGGAGGACCTGATCGTCGAGACCTTCTATTTTCAGCAGCCCCGGATTTTGGCCTATGCCCAGTCGCTGATGGACGACCCGGCCTTAAGCTGGCGGGAAGGGGTATGTCAGTTTTTGATGTCCTGCTGCTACGGCGAGCAAAACGGCATTGCGGTGATGACGCTGGAGGAGCAGCAGATGTTGTTTCGGCGGCTGTCCCCGGAGAGCTATCAGGTGTTCCGGGAGAAACAGGCCAGCCTGTTCGGAACCCTTCTAAAGATCTTTGGAGTGACGGCAGATCGGGAAACCATTGGGCTCTTCACCAATCTGAGCTTAGCAGTTATGGTAATCCGTCGGGCCGTGCCAGAAAATTTACCGTTTCTGGTGCCTGAGGCAGCGGACGCGGCGGTAAAATTTCAGATTGAAGCCATTGCAGATTGCCTGGAGCGGCTCAAGAACGGTCCATCAGCCCCAAAAGACAAAGAATAATCCGTCGGCATCATCCAGCCCGATGGTCCGGCGGATGTTTTTTTCAAATAATAAAGATAAAAATAGAAAATAATCTTTATTTAAAGCGGGCTGTACCAGTTTGCCTAATTTGGTCGCTGACGCGGCGGACAGGCCGCGCGGAAATATAAGTTACCAAGGAGGAACCAACCATGGGATTTTTCAGCAAGATTTTTAAGGGCCCCCAGGTGGACATGGAGAAAAGCAACGCCAATGCCAAGAAAATGCGCCAGCTTTTCGACCAGGTGGTGGAAAACGGAGGGGGCTACCGGCTGATTTTCGGGTACACAGAGGATGTATCCCGATTTAATTACGGCTTTGTCCACGGCAGCAAGACCAAAATCGGCAACCTGATCGTGGGATGGAACGAGAGCAGCCAGACCATTGTGGCCGTGCCCACCGTGCCCGACCTCTCCGGCTGCGGCGAGCCCACCTACTACCGTCGCTCTGAGATTTTAAAGGCCTACCGCAACAAGTATCCCACCGATGCCTTTGTGATCTATCCGGACAAGAAGGGGTATCTGGCCATTAACGCCTATGACTGGCTGGACGATGAGAAGCTGTACGTCTATGTTTCTCAGGAGGAGGAACTGGCGGCCTTTACCGATTTCTTCATGAATCAGTTTGCCACAAAATAATTCCGCAGACAGCATGGAAGAGGGTAAGCAATAAGGAGAGGAGCCTGGACATTGTCCAGGCTCCTCTTGCTTCAAAATATATATTGTCCCAGAAAGGCTATAAAGGAAAATAACCTTTCAAAAAAGGTTATAGCCACATGGCTGGATCATCCCCGAATACTGGTACCGGTCCGTCTGCATAGGGGTCATAGCGTTTGTTGCTGCACCCGAATTCCTGCAAAAAACAGATTTTATCCTCTTTGCCCCAGCGGATCAGGGAAAGACCTTCAAAACTCTGGTCGGGTTCCCCGGATAGCTCACATTGAAACTGCCACTGGACCACTGTCTCATCCTCTTTGTGGAAGAACTGCTGAATATCCCACTGCCGGACTATGCCCCGGGTATTCCATTCCTCGAACCAGTGCTTGATGGCGTCCGTCCCGTGGTACTCCGGACCCCAGTTTTCAATATAAACGGCATCGGGGGAGAAGATGTTCTCCAGCCCGGTATTTTGTTTGCTCAGCCACATGGTGAACCACTGGCGGATCATATTCTCACGCCGTTGAAGCAGCTCCATGCGTCACCATCCTTCCTAATCTATACTGGACCAATACAGATATTTTGTTGGGATCTCCCCGTCCGGACCGGTTTTTTTCGCCTCCTGAAAGACTGACTTTTTATTTAAAATAACATTGAAAAGGAAGATGGTCAAGGCCTGTCGGTGACCAGAGAAGCAATATCAGACAAAAAGGGCTCCTGCTTTCTAACAGGAGCCCTTTTTATGGAAAATACCTTATTTTAATTTGCAGTACTCGTTGTCCGAAACCGCTTCCAGCCACTGGTTGGAGCAGTTCTCACCGGGGACCTCCAGGGCCAAATGGGAGAACCAGCTGTCCGGAGCGGCCCCGTGCCAGTGCTTGACCCCGGTGGGGATGTTCACCACATCGCCGGGGTGGAGCTCCTGAGCCTCTTTGCCCCACTCCTGATAGTAGCCCCGGCCGGCCACGCAGATCAGAATCTGCCCGCCGCCCTGGTCCGCCTGGTGGATGTGCCAGTTGTTGCGGCAGCCCGGCTCAAAGGTCACGTTGTACACCCCAACCTGGCTGGTGGAGAGGGGGTGGAGATAGCTCTGTCCCACAAAATACTGGGCAAAGCCGTCGTTGGGAGCGCCAATGGGGAAGACCATCTCCTGCTGGTGCTGTGCCTTGCCGTCTGCCCCGGCGTCCTCGGCCCAGACCTCCTTGGCCATGCGGAAGGCTGCCCAAGCCTTTGGCCAGCCGGCATAAAAGGCGGCGTGGGTCAGAATCTCCGCAATCTCCTGCCGGGTGATGCCGTTTTGCTTGGCGGTGGACAAATGGTACTGGAAGGAGCTGTCCACCAGTCCCTGGGCCATGAGGGCCACCACGGTCACCAGGGAGCGGTCCCGCAGGGACAGTTTATCCTCCCGGCTCCACACCTCGCCAAACAATACATCGTCGTTGAGCTGGGCAAATTTGGGGGCAAACTCCCCCAGAGCATCTCTGCCAGCTGTCTGTTTTACTGCCATATCAATACCTCCTATGCAAGAGAAAAGGTTACCTGAACGGTTCCGGTCCCCAGCTTTGCCTGCAAGTCGGTGGAATCGTTGATTTTAGCCAGACGGGTAAAATTCCAGGTGTTTGTGCCGTAATAAATGGTAATTTGATTGCCCTGGTAGAGAATCACGTCTCCGGGCTGCGTGGTAATCCGGGCGTCGTTTCGAGTCAGCGTTGTGCCCAACGGGCCCACCTTCTCAAAGCCCCCATAGTCCTCCATGGAAATGGTCACCGGTCCTTGAGAAAGTAATTCCCGAAATTCTTCTGCGGAGCTGTTCTCGGCAAAGTTGGCCAGCAGCTCTTGGTCTCCCACGGTGATTTTCAACATGGCTCCCTCCTGATCAGATGATTCATCCTGAGGTTGGCTGCTCTCCGGCTGCGAGACCACCGACTGAGACGGGGGAGGAGTGGAGCCCGTCGGAGCTTCCCCGCTCCCGCAGGCGGACAGGCCCAGAACAGCAAGAAGCAGATAGAAAATTCTTGTCATACAACCCCTCCTCACGAAAGTAGGTTATTTCAGATTTTCCTGGAAGAACTGCTGGATCTTGTCAAAGGGAATGATATCCTTCCGGTCGTAGAGATCGGTGTGGACGGCGCCGGGAATGATGAGCAGTTTCTTATTTTCGGCATAGGGGCTATCTTTCACCATATCGGCATAGGCGTCCCGGCTGAAATAGCAGGAGTGAGCCTTCTCCCCGTGGATCATCAGTACAGCGCTGCGGATCTCGCTGCTGTAGCGCAGGATGGGCATGTTGAGGAAGGACAGGGAGGAGGTGGTGTTCCAGCCGTCATTGGAGTTGAGGGAGCGCTCGGTATAGCCACGCTCCGTCTTATAGTAGTCGTAGTAGTCCTTTACAAAGAAAGGGGCGTCCTCGGGCAGGGGGTCCACCACACCGCCCGCCCGGGCGTAGGTACCGGTTTTGTAGTCCTCGGTCCGCTGGGCGTTGAGAGCCTTTTTGGTCTCATACCGGGCGTCAGCGCTGTCGGCGGAATCAAAGTATCCCTTGGCATTGACCCGAGTCATGTCGTACATGGTGGAGGTGACGGTGGCCTTGATACGGGTGTCCATAGCGGCGGCGTTGAGGGCCATGCCGCCCCAGCCGCAGATGCCCAGAATGCCCGCCTTGTCCGGATCCACAAAATCCCGGGTGGAGAGGTAATCCACTGCGGCAGAAAAATCCTCGGTGTTGATGTCCGGGGAGGCCACGTTCCGAACCTCGCCGCCGCTCTCCCCGATGAAGGAGGGGTCAAAGGCCAGAGCGGCAAAGCCGCGGGCGGCCAGCTCTTCGGCGTAGAGTCCCGCGCACTGCTCCTTCACCGCGCCGAAGGGGCCTGCCACCGCTACCGCGGCCAGCTTTCCGGAGGCAGCCTTAGGCAGGTACAGATCGCCGCAAAGCGCAATCCCGTAGCGGTTGTGGAAGTGCACCTTCTCCCGCTGAACGGTGTCCCGCAGAGGGAAGGAGTATCCCTGATATTTGGCGTTCATATTCTTCCTCCTCCTTACACGTGCTTGCCCAGCTCGTAGGCCTGTTCCAGGGCGGGATGATTCTGGATTTCGCCCACCGTGGTTACGCCGCCGGCAAAGACAGTCCCGGCCAGACGGGCCTTTTCAAAGCAGTCGATCCAGCCCTGCAGGCCAGTGACTGCGCCGTCCACCGTGTGTTCATCCTCCTCCGCCGCGGCGGCCAGCAGGTAGATATCCCGGAACTGATAGTCGGCAGGAAAGAGGGGATTGGCCCGGTCCAGCATGGTTTTCATCTGGCCGCACATCCCGTAGTAGTAGATGGGGGTGGCAAAGACGATGACGTCTGCGGTGAGCATCTTCTGGGCAATTGTCTCCGCATCATCGTGGATGATGCAGTGCTGGGTGTTTTGACAGGACAGGCAGCCCTTGCAGAATCCGATGGTTTTATCGTACAGGGTGACCTTCTCTACCTGGTTGCCGGCCTCCTGGGCGCCGCGGACAAACTGGTCCGCCAGGGTGTCGGAGTTGCCGCCCTTGCGGGGGCTGGTGGAGATCACCAAAACATGTTTGCTCATTGCATTTCCTCCTCACTGATGGTTCGCATCACTTTTGCGGGTACGCCGCTGACAATGGTATTTTCGGGGACGTCCTTGGTTACAACAGCTCCGGCGGCCACGATGGCTCCGTCGCCGATGGTTACGCCGGGCAGAATAGTGGCATTGGAGCCAATCCAGACCCGCTTGCCGATGTGAATGGGGGCAGGGATCATGGTGCTGCGGTCCATGGGGGATTTGGCGTGGTTGAGGGTAGCCAGCACCACGTTGTGCCCGATCAGGGTGCCGTCCCCAATGAAGATACCGCCCTGGTCCTGAAACTTGCAGCCCATGTTGATAAAGACATGTTTGCCAATGTGGATGTTTTTTCCGCAGTCGGTATAGAAGGGAGGGAACAGAGCAAAGCTCTCATCCACCGGCTGTCCAATGAGCTGGGAGAAGAGGGCGCGCAGCTGCTCCGGTTTATGGTAGCTGCCGTTGATCTCAGCAGTGATGCGCAGGGCCTCCTGGCTGACGCCATGCATAAACTGGTGGGCCTCGCCGCCCCCCTGCACCGGTGCTCCGCTGTTCAGGTGGGCCAAAAATTCATCCAATTCCATCGTTTTCTCCTAATCCATAAGATTTCTGGCTACATTGTATCACCGGTAATATGAAATAACAAATACCTATATAGAATACTTTACTATGCTTGAAATCTATATTTGACCTGTGGTATCATGCCAGTATCCGGGGGTGAAAGAATGGAATTGCGCGTGCTGCAATATTTTTTGGCGGTAGCCCGAGAGCAGAATATCTCGGCGGCGGCCCAGTCTCTGCATCTGACCCAGCCCACCCTGTCCCGACAACTCAAAGAGCTGGAGGAGGAGCTGGGTAAGCAGCTGATGATTCGAGGGAACCGAAAAGTCACCCTGACCCAGGACGGGATGCTGCTGCGCAAGCGGGCAGAGGAGATCTTGGAGCTGGTGGACCGGACAGAAAAAGAGGTCATGTGCTCGGAAGAGACGGTCAGCGGAGATGTCTACATCGGCACCGGCGAGACCGACGGGGTGCGGCAGATTGCACGCAGCGCCAATCAGATTCAGGCGCGTTATCCGGGGGTCCACTTCCATATCGTCAGCGGGGACGCGGTGGATGTGTGTGAACGCCTGGATAAGGGATTGCTGGATTTCGGCGTTCTTCTGGGGGACATTGATAAAATCAAATATCACTATATGGAACTGCCCATGAAGGACACCTGGGGGGTTCTCATGCGGCGGGACAGCCCCTTGGCCCAGCGAGACGCCGTGTTGCCTCAGGATCTCTGGGATAAGCCGCTGATCCTCTCCCGACAGGTGGACAACAAGAGCGGACTGTACCGCTGGCTGGGGAAGGAACCATCTGAGCTGCACACCGTGGCCACCTATAACCTGATTTACAACGCCTCCTTGATGGTGGATGAGGGGATGGGCTACGCCTTTACCCTGGATAAGCTGGTGAATACCACCGGCAGCAATCTCTGTTTTCGGCCCCTGAAACCGGCGCTGGAGCTGGGCATGTACCTGGTATGGAAGAAGTCTCAGATCTTCTCCAAGGCCGCGCAGCTGTTTTTGGAGCAGCTGCAAAGACAGCTGGGGCCGTCCCCGCTGCACAGGGTGCGGGATTCCGGAGAGACCGAACTGGTGTCCTGCGAGGCTGCGGAGGAGGAGATGGACAGGGGGCATTGACATCGGTGCTCTTTGGTAGTATACTGTGGTAAATTGAATCAGGATCTTCAGGGCGGGGTGCAATTCCCCACCGGTGGTATAGCCCACGAGCCGAAAGGCATGATTTGGTGAAATTCCAAAGCCGACAGTATAGTCTGGATGAAAGAAGATGAAAGTAAGTTTATGCTTTTTTTGCGTGCTCTGGAATGATTTTATATTGTTTCAGAGCATTTTCTTTAATCGCATAAATCCTCTTTTGCATGTCTTGGATAGATTTTATTCAAGGCATGTATTTTTTTGGAGGTGTAAAAATGAGCGATACAGAATACATGAAATTAGCAATAAAACTGGCAAAAAAAGGTGCTGGCTATGTCAATCCTAATCCTATGGTTGGGGCAGTAATTGTAAAAGATAATCGAATTATAGGACAGGGATACCATGAAATCTTTGGTGGATTGCATGCAGAGAGAAATGCATTAAAAAATTGTAGGGAGTCACCTGTAGGAGCAACACTTTATGTAACACTTGAACCATGCTGTCACTATGGTAAGACACCACCTTGCACAGAAGCAATTATTAAAAGTGGCATTACAAGAGTAGTCGTCGGAACTTTAGACTGTAATCCTATTGTGTCTGGAAAAGGTGTAAAGGTACTTGAGGAAAACAACATTCAAGTTGTGATAGGAATTTTAGAAATGGAGTGTCAACAGTTAATCAAAGTTTTTAGAAAATATGTTACAAGGCATATTCCTTATGTTTTTATGAAATATGCAATGACAATGGACGGGAAAATAGCAACTTATACAAATCAATCAAAATGGATAAGTGGCGAAAAAGCGAGAAAACAAGTACATCAATTCAGGCATAAGGTTACTGCGATCATGGTAGGAGTGAATACCGTTATTCAAGATGACCCTTTACTGACATGCCGATTAGAAAACGGGGAAAATCCTATTCGTATCGTATGTGATACAGATTTAAGAACACCCATTACATCAAAAATTATCAAAACAGCGAATGACATTAAAACATATATCGCTACTTCTTCTATTGATGAAAGTAAGATTGCTCTTTACAGAAAATGTGGTTGTGAAATTATTTATACGAAGAAAAAAGGTAATCATATTGACTTAATGAATTTAATGCAATGTTTAGGAAATATGCAGATAGACAGTCTACTTTTAGAGGGTGGAAGTGCAATGAATTGGAGTGCTCTTGAGCAACAGATTGTTGATGAGGTGCAAATTTATATAGCACCTAAAATATTTGGTGGGAGTGCAAAAAGCCCTGTAAGTGGTCAAGGTGTTGCTTTTCCTAATGACGCCATTATGCTTAAACCATATGCTTTTTCTCAAGTGGGAAATGATTATTTCATAGAAAGCGAAGTGATTTATCCATGTTTACAGGAATAATAGAAGAAATCGGTAAAGTAGAAAGAATACAGAAAGATACTTGTAACTGTAAACTATCCATTAAAGCTTCAAAAATATTAGAGGATATACATTTAGGCGACAGCATAGCAGTCAATGGTATCTGCCTTACAGTTACTTGTTTCACTCGACAATCTTTTACAGTTGATGTGATGAATGAAACATGGAACAGAACGGCTCTTAGCCTGTTAAGACATGGAAGCCTTGTGAATTTAGAAAGAGCTATGCCTATGAATGGCAGGTTGGGCGGTCACATTGTTACGGGGCATATTGATGGGACAGGCAGAATATCGTCTGTGCGTAGAGACAAAAATGCGGTGTGGTATCAAATCAATACGCAAAGAGAAATCTTAAATCTAATTGTTGAAAAAGGTTCGATTGCTATTGACGGTATTAGTCTTACTGTCGCAAAAGTATCGAAAGCAGATTTTTCGGTATCCGTTATCCCTCATACTTTGGAGCAAACAATTCTCAAGAATAAACAAGTCGGGGATATGGTAAACCTTGAAAATGATATATTAGGGAAATATGTGCAGAAACTCATAGACAACAGCAATGAAACAGAGTTGTCGAAAGAGTTGTTATGCCGATACGGATTTTAGCAGAAAGGATAAAGGAATTATGAAATATCAAAAAATAAAAGAGGCATTGCAGGCGTTACAAGAGGGAAAACTTGTTTTGGTTATGGACGATAAAGAGAGAGAAAATGAGGGGGATTTAATTTGTTCGGCACAATTTGCGACAACAGAAAATGTTAATTTTATGGCGACTTATGCAAAAGGCTTAATCTGTATGCCTATGAGTGAAAGTCTGGCTAACAGGCTCATGCTTTCCCCTATGGTTGAAGATAATACAGATAACCATGAAACTGCCTTTACAGTTTCTATTGATTATAAGGATACTACAACAGGTATTTCTGCCGAAGAAAGAGGATTAACGGCTCGTATGTGTGTGACTGAGAATGTAAATCCCTTTGACTTTCGTAGACCGGGGCACATGTTTCCTCTGATTGCAAAGAACGGAGGTGCTTTGGAAAGAAATGGACATACAGAAGCAACGGTTGACCTATTGAGGTTGGCTGGCTTAAAAGAATGTGGCTTATGTTGCGAAATTATGAATGAAAACGGGAAAATGATGAGAACACCTGATTTAATTCAGTTTTCTCAAACACACCATATACCTACCCTCACAATTAAAGAATTACAGGAATACAGAAAAGTATATGATTTGCTTGTAGAATGTGTTTCGGTTGTAGAAATGCCTACAAAATATGGGAATTTCAAAGCACATTGTTATATCAATAAATTGAATGGAGAACATCATGTTGCATTGGTTATGGGAGATTTGAATAATGGAAACGATGTGCTATGTCGTGTCCACTCAGAGTGCTTAACAGGAGATGCCTTTGGCTCTTTACGCTGTGATTGTGGACAGCAGTTAGATAAAGCAATGAAAATGATTGCAGAAAATGGTTCTGGTGTATTGCTTTATATGCGACAAGAGGGACGAGGTATCGGGCTTGTCAATAAACTAAAAGCCTATCATTTACAGGATAACGGTATGGATACACTTGACGCCAACCTTGCATTAGGATTTCAAGGCGATTTAAGAGAATATTATATCGGTGCACAGATTTTAAGAGATTTGGGAATAAAATCATTGCATTTACTTACAAATAATCCTGATAAAGTTTATCAGTTAGAAGATTATGGAATGAAAATTTCAAGCAGAGTACCGATTGAAATAGAAGCAAATCCTTATGATAGTTTTTATCTAAAGACAAAGAAAGACCGAATGGGACACATTTTGAATATGGAGGAAAAATAAATGAACACTTTTGAAGGAAATTTAGTAGCAGAAAATATAAAAATCGGTATTGTTGTAGCAAGATTTAATGAGTTTATAACTTCTAAGCTATTAGCAGGTGCATTAGATAATTTGAAAAGAGAAAATGTTGGTGAAAAGGACATAGAGGTAGCTTGGGTTCCGGGAGCATTTGAAATACCTTTGATAGCGTCTAAAATGGCAAAAAGTAAAAAATATGATGCGATTATTTGTTTGGGAGCAGTTATTCGAGGTAGTACAAGCCATTATGATTATGTGTGTAGTGAGGTATCAAAAGGAATTGCTCAAATCAGTTTAAATACCGAAACACCAGTTATGTTTGGTGTTCTTACGACAGATACGATTGAACAGGCGATAGAACGAGCTGGTAGCAAAGCAGGAAATAAAGGCTCTGAATGTGCACAGGGAGCTATTGAAATGGTAAATCTAATTCGTGCATTAGAGGTATAATATGATTGGGGATTAAAAGGTAAAGCGAAAAAGCATAATAGGCGGAGTGAACAGTAAGCCCCCGTTATCTAACAAGGGGGGCACAAAAAACAAGAAACAATATACACTACTAAGCGGAAAACGCTGTATTTACAAGGTAAAATCGCTTTTAATAGGGTGTTAACTAAAAAGCACTCATTTAATACATAAAAATTGAATAAGACATAGGAAAGACAGTTGATTTCAAACGAGAAATTGATTGTCTTTTTCTTTTGCAGAAATTTAAGTATAGGCAATTATCAAATACGGTAGTTGCTTTTTTGATTGGAGGAATTTTAGAATGAATGATAAAAACTTTATTGAAGAATTAAGACAAAAGCGTGAGGAATACGGAGTAACACAAACAAGGCTTGCTGTTGCTTGTGGTATCAGCCGTGAATATTACAACCGCATTGAAAAAGGGAAACAGTCATTGAATGACGAATTAAAAGAAGTCATAGAAAAACAGATTGAGCGTTTCAATCCGCAAGAACCACTATTTCTGTTGATTG
>OGWU01001635.1_pt1 | contig 12507 bp, 9 predicted proteins | sample 1576071 | NCBI WGS metagenome assembly OGWU01 (sample SAMEA3541582, study PRJEB24748) | human gut metagenome | biome: human gut; feature: human-associated habitat; material: faeces | place: China | collected 2012
CGGATTTTAGTGGTCGAGGTGACAGGATTTGAACCTGCGACCTTTTGGTCCCGAATTCTGATCTCGTAGGGCTTTTAAATCCTTGTTTACCCACTTAATTCCTTTTTCGACAGGATTTGTTCGGATGGAAAAGTGTCGTCAATTGGGGCGATTTGCGTTGCAGATAATTGGATACTAACAGGCGTGGATTGGTTTGAAAGTCGACTAAATGGGTCAGTATACTTGCTACGTTGTTTTTGCGATCCGCTTGCAGGATCTAAGACCCTTTCGACTTTGATACAAAAATGCCCCGGAAAACCCTTGAAAATAAGGGGTTTCCGGGGCTGTTTATGGCCATAACGCTATCGAATGGAGCATTATTAAACTACAGTTGCATAGATGGTTTCATCCGCAAATGAAACTTGAGGTATCGTTTGAAAATGGACGCATCGTTTGAGAGTATAAATGTTTGCATCGGCGTTTCATTATCCATCTTTCAAAATCAGTCCTTTGGATGGACGAGATGCCGTCTTAAAGACATTTCTAAGGCCTGAAGCTTCCTTCTCGCCATTCATGATTACCTCATTGATTAACTTCTCTGCGTTCTGAACGGTTATGCGGTTCAAAGTAATCTTCACAGCAGTGCCAGAGAACCAGCTATCACCTGTTGTGATTTTACCACTCTCATCCATCTTTAAATAGCTATTGCCGGAGGCTAAACAGAAAGAGCCTCCAAGGAGTTTCACAAAGTTGCTTACCGCATAAAGACCAAATCCGGAATTACTCCATGTATCATCTAATCGCTGTTTCCCGCCCAACCTAAACGCTTGTGAAACACCCGCCTTCACAGCAAGACGTAATGCATCTTCGTCTGATTCGATATACGGCCTGTGAGAGGCATTTTTATAGAGGCTTTCTTTAATGCCTATCCCTTCATCAATTATTGCAATTTCTGCGTCTCCGTTAATCCAATGTTGGCCACACACCCATAAATCATCAGTACCTGAATGCTCAGGCACATTTCTCATGAGTTCACGCAGAATATAGGTGAGAAGATACTGCGCCTGTTTGTCAGCCGCCAATACTGTAGCCAACCTGCAGGCTTCAAGCTCAATCAAGTCACCATCGAGCTTATACAGTCCATTTGCGATAGAAGCGTCCCTCAGTTTCTGTATGCTCAATTTTGTGATTGGCACATAATTATTGTTGCCTGCAGCTTCGCCAGGAGCTTTTCCTATATGAATTTTCTCAGAGATGGTCTGAAAAAAGCCCATATGGCCAGAGTAATCAACTGCCTTCCCAGAACCAATGCGCGCATAGAACTGCAAGTCTGGAAAAAGGTTGCGCCACTGCCTAAGAAAGATCGCCATATATAGCATCCCAAATGGTCTTGACCATTTAGGATTCATTAGGATGGTAACGTCATCGCTCATTTCGAGACAATGGAGCTTGGCGGCTTCTTTCAAAACCTGATCAGTCTCAAAATCTGGCAACTCTATCTTAATCATATACTTTCACCATGCTCGGCTGCTTGAGCCGTGCTCAACCTATTCTTCCTTGTGAGTTAGCTGTTTTCCTCAAAGTTCTCCACCTGTTCCATTACTTTTCGGAACACCTCTGGGCTATACTGCGGCGGATATCCGTTCTTAATGAGACAGACCTTGATATCAAACTTCAGTTGGTCCCGAACAATCTGATTGTTGAGCCAGTCGGAGAAGGAAGATTTTGTGTCGATAATTTCCTTGATCTTCTTTGCCAGTGCCCGACACCTATCATTGATCTTTATACCATCTGTCACTATATCCGTGCCGTATTCAAAATTGTACTGATCGCGAAGCGCCATCAGAATGTCATAGAAGGCTTTTTCTTCAAAGGTGAGACCAGCCTTACGGAAGCTCTCACGGTCGGCATTCATCTCACGCAGAATCTGAAGCGCCTGTTCCGTTGCATTTCGGATAATCTCTTCTGTTGCAGCTTCCTGTGTCTCTCCGGCTTCTTCCGCCGTCAGATGCTTTCTGCGTTCATGATAAAGCTTGATGGTTTCCTCCAGCATTTCCTGAAAGCGTTTTGCAGCCGTTTGATTGGTCTTTCCGTATTCAGTAATCTGTTTGCGCAGCATCTTCACGAGCATTTCCAGCTTGGTGGCTGGCATCTTCACATCGGACAGTTTTTCAAAGTATTCGGGACTAAAGATATCTTCCTGCTCACCATTTTCGAGGATGCTCTCGACCTCATTATACTTCAAGGCTTCTTCAACCATTCGCGATACGTAGCGGTTCATGGTATCCGTATCCACATCACTGGTTCCGCTCATCTTGCGAACAAAACCGGCTATAGCCATGAAGCACTGCGCAAGTGCAGATTCATCTTCCCTGAGTTCGCCGGAGGGCTGGCATATGTCGTAAGCAGTACGCATCCGTTTGACCGTTTTCAGGAAATAGGTTTTGAAGGAAACCTTTTGTGTGTTGGAACCGTTCTCGATTGCCATCTCCTGATTGCACATGAAAACATACTCCGCAGCCTTCGCCAACAGCGTGTAACGCTGCGCCGGATCTTCATTCGGGTTGAGGAAAGGGGTTAAGTCATAACCCTTGAAGAGATCGCACAGAATGGAAAGCTCTTCACGGTATACAAGCGTTGCCTGTTCAACATCATCCCTTGTGGGCGCAACTGAATTGTCACCGCCGTAAATTTTCATGGCTTCGCGCATGTTTTCGCGAATGCCGATATAGTCGATGATCATGCCATATTCTTTGCCGGGATACTTACGATTGACGCGGCTGATGGTCTGAATAAGCAGATGCTTCTTGAGCGGCTTGTCGTTGTACATGTAGGTCAGAGACGGCACATCAAAACCCGTGATCCACATGTCCACCACAATGACGATCCGGAAGTTGGACTTCTCTTGCTTGAAAGCAGCATCCAACTCATCGGAACGCTTATCGTTTCGGACGCCGCCAAGATAGTTGTACATTTCCGGTTTGTCATTGCTGCCGACGCTGGCCACCATGGCCATCGCGGGCATGGGCTTCAGCTTGCGCAGGTCATCTTTCGAGACTTCCATGTTATCCGGAGCTTTCTTTTCTTCAAACCATTCAGGATACAGCGCCTGGAACTTCTGGAGCAGAGAGAACGCAATCACACGGCTTGAGCACACAATCATTGCTTTTTGTACCCGATCCGGGTCGGCGGCACAAGCAGCCACATAATGGTCATGAATATCAACAGCCAGACGTTCAAGGCGGGACGGCTCGCCAAGGATCACCTCCATGGAGCTCATAGCTTTCTTACTGGCCTCAATGTCCTCTTCTGTGGCGCCATCCTCAGCGCATTGCGCGTAGTATGCCTCAATCTGCTTGACTTTCTCCTGATCCAGCAGCACTTTGGCAATGCGTGGGTGATACTTGATGGAAACCGTGATGCCATCAGCAACCGCCTGATCCATCGTATACCGGTCGATCTCATCGCCGAAGGTCTGGTAGGTTTCAGCGATGGGCGTCCCTGTAAAGCCGACAAAGGTCGCATTGGGGAAGGCTTCCTTCAGGACCTTAGCATATGGCTTAGAAACCATCGCCTTCATGTTCTGGTCGGCGTCTTTGCTGAATTGAATTTTCCTGGAATGCTCCAGTTGGGTTCTGTGAGCCTCGTCGGAGAAGCAGATGATGTTGCCGCGGCTGTTAATCAGGCCAATTTTATCATCCTCACGATCACAGAACTTTTGAATCGTACAGATGTAGAAACCGCCGCTGGCACGCGCACTAAGCTCCTCGCGGAGCTGCTTGCGATTCTGCACGACGCTGACTTCTCCCAGATTGAGGAATTCCTTGCTTTTGGTAAACAGCTTTGCTCCCTGTTTCTGAAGCTCATCGCGGTCAACGATCAGAATAATAGTCGGTGATCCGATCTGTGGAACATCCGTGCAGCGCAGAGAAAGCTGGCGAGCAAGAAAGGCCATGGTGTAGGTCTTGCCACAGCCGGTTGCGCCGAAATAGGTGCCGCCCTTGCCGCTTTTCTCAACAACAGAGCGAATGATGCTCTGCTTCAGCCTCCTTGCGGCAAAGAACTGCGGATACCGACAGACAATTTCTACTTCGTCGCCGTCATACTCGCTATCTTGGAAATAGATGTAATCCCGGAAAATTTCCAGAAAGCGTTGCGGATTGTAGACTCCGCTGATCATGGTCCGGGTTTCTTCAAATGGGAGGGTGGAAACCTTGTCGCCGTCATTCACGCGACGCCATGCATAGAAATGCTCATAGGGCGTGCGAACCGTACCCAGGCGCGTCTTGACACCATCCGAGATGCAGGCCAACGGGCAGTAATGCAGCAAGTGCGGTATATCACGCCAATAGCGGATATTGATCTGCTCCCAGGCATCGTAAATTGTGGCGTGCGCGTCTGCGGGATTCTTCAGCTCGATGACGCACAGGGGCATACCGTTGACATACAGGAGCACATCCGGACGGCGGTTTTCCACCATTCCATTATTGATGTATTCGACCTTCAGCTGGTTGATCACACGAAATACATTGGCCTCTGGATGATCGAAGTCAATCAGCGCCACCATGCGCGTGATACCGTTCTGCGCAGTGAACTGAATGCCGTTGACCATCCAGCCATACAGCTTGTGCAGCGTGGCAAAATCGCTCTCCGCACCGGCAAGACGTACCGTATCCATGATCTGCCGGATTTCTTCGGTCAGCAGATCGGGCTGCGTGCTGCTCAGAAAAGATTCCAAGTCATCCATGTACAGAACTTCCCTCTGAGACGTTCGGCTGATGGATTTCCCGGGGAGGTAATGCCACCCTTCATCTTCCAAAAAGGAGATGAAGGTATTTTCAAATTCATATTCGCAGTAGCGGCCATTGTAGTTTGTGAGCTTTGGCATAGGGGTCAACCTCCGTCTGAAAGTGAACCGCGGATGAGTATTGGACAGATGCTGTTGATCTGCGCCTTTAGTTTTTCATTTATATTGCGCCGATTAACATATACAGAGTATATTTCGGCGATTGCTTTTTGGATCTCAAGTGAGGGAACTGGGATCTCAATCTCGAAGAATCTCTCCAGATCAAGATTGGTTCTGATGCTTGCATCACTCATGAACCAGCCAAGGCGGTCGGTCTCTTTCCTTGAAAACCAAATCATCACATATTCCGGAAGTACTGTATCATCTGAAGGAACCATAACTGTGTATGCGGGAGAGATGATGATCGGTTTATCTCCTGTGTACAGTGCAATACGGATACACTCATCTCGCCCGGTTTGCATTCCAGAATAAGCAAACTGTCTATTTTGGACCACCTTGTACTTTGTTAGGTCAACACCAGTGGTGTTCGCAACGGACGGCATAAACTGTTTGGAGATGTTTATGCCTTGAACATCTGAGATCACGCCATCACTATTTCGCGAATCGATTTCGGTGAGGATTGTTCCCATTCGCCTCTTCAGCGCTTCATGTTTTTGCCTGTCGACCAGAGCTTCAATAGAACGCTTCAGATCCTCCAGACCGCGTTCGTAGCTTTGCTGATTGGCCTGCATCGCTTTGTAGATGGCAACGTACTTTTCCTGCGTTGGCAGATCAGGAAGATCAAGCTCCATTTCACATAAGGCTTCCCACGAAAACACTTCTGTTGAGCTTCCCCACGACCTATAACAAGCCTCTCGATCCCACTCGTTGCGATTAAAATGTAAAAATAAGTATTCAGAAGAAACTACTTTTCGCATCTCTTCTTTAATACGAAAGCCAATGTTATTCCAAGAAATAATAAAGCTATCCGGTGTATCATTATACCCGAAGCCTATATGCTTCCCGTGAGTACGAGGATTGAAAACAAATTCACCTGGATGAATAACCAAAAAGTTTTTCAAATCTGTTCCCGAGACATCTGCTTTCGTTGGAATGACTGTTTTTGCAATTGTCATGCCCTTAACGTCGTCTGGGCCAAATAAGCTATCTCTATTTGTTTCGGTAGTTAGTTCTATCAACTGGCCGATACTATATTTAGTCAATGACATATCCAATCCCCCTGAAAGCTTCCATTAACATGTCCTGCGATTCTTTTTCCTGCTGCATGACAGCTTTCATTGCTTCCTGAATACGCTGCATCTCTTTTGGAAAATCAATATCCAGATCGTGGTCGATGAATTCGATATACTTGCTGGGAATCAGGCTCCAGCCCTGCCGTTCAATCTCATCCATGCCAACACTGCGGTACAGCTCCGGCACTGCATAGCTGCAGCCATCTGTACCCTCAGCCTGCCATGTGTGATAGATGTCCGCTGCGCGCTGTATCTGTGTTTCGTCCAGCCGGACTTTCTTCTTGTTTTCATCCTTCACGGGATTTTCAGTCCAGGTGCGCAGATCCATGAACAGAATCTCATGTTCACGGTTACGCAGCTTGCGTTCATGATAAACGCCGCCCTTCTTGTTCTGGTTCAGAATCCACAGCGTGACGCTGATGTCCGTCGTGATGAACAACTCGCGCGGCAGCACGATGATAGCTTCCACCTTATCATTCTGAATGAGTTTCTTACGAATTTCTACGGTATCTGAATCGCCGAGGGCACCATTCGCCAGCAAGAAACCGGCAACACCATCCAGAGGCTTCAGGTGAGACAGCATGTGCAAAATCCATGCGTAGTTGGCGTTGCTTTCCGGCGGTGTGCCATAGTCAACCCAACGGGGATCGTTGGCCAGGTTGGGATCATACCAGCCCTTCAGGTTAAACGGAGGGTTGGCCATGATGTAGTTGAAATACAGGCCCTTGTGCAGATCGTGGGTGAAGGATGAGTCATAGGTTTCACCCAGGTTGTGGCTGATTCCGCGCAGCGCAAGATTCATCTTGGCCAGACGATATGTTGCGCCATCCTTCTCCTGACCGTAAATGTTGATGCGGCTGATATCGCCGCGCTTCGCCTTCACCAGCTCTGCGCTCTGTACAAACATTCCACCAGAACCACAACAGGGATCATAGAGCGTGCCATCAAAGGGCTCAATCATGGTCGCAATCAGCTGTACAACATCGTGCGGCGTATAGAATTCGCCTTCCTCCTTGGTCGCATTGACCGCAAATTCCTTGAGGAAGTACTCATACACACGGCCAATCAGGTCTTTCTCTATGCCAAAGGCCTTGTGCGTGATCTTATTGACTTCATCCACAAGTTGCTTGATGTCGTTCGGAGCAAGATTGCGCGTCGTAAAGGTGCCTTCGATAAAGCAGCCCTTGAGCTGACTGCTGCTGGCGGCAATGCTGTGCAGCGCCGTGTCCAGCGCAACGTTCAGCTGCGGCGCAGGCGTATTGATGATGTTGGACCAGCGTGCTTCAACCGGCAAGTTATAGGTGCCGTCCGTGAAAGTTGCATCGTCGAAAAATGCCGCACGGATTTCCTCATCGTCCGGATCGAGCCCCATTTCGATCAGCTTCCGACGCAGCGCCTCGATGCCATCCTCAAACTTTTCTCCAATGAAGCGCAGAAAGACGAGCGTGAGCATCATATCGCGTTTTTCAAAGAAGGAACCAGAGTTACGGGCTTTCCTCAGTATATCGCGGCACTTGAAGAGAATTGAATCGAGATTGATTGTCTCCTCGGTCTTTTTCCTTGCCATATAAACATACCTTCCTATCATTCTTCAGTTTGTCAGATATCAACGCGCTCCATAATATCTTCCACATTGCAGTCTAAGGCTTCGCAAATGCGAAGGAGCACGTCGGTGGTCACATTTTCGCATCTGCCCATTTTGGCGATAGATGCCGGGCTGACGCCGCTCATATGCTGGAGCTCCTGTTTTTGTAGTCCTCGGTCAATGAGCATTTTCCATAGAGGATTATAGGAGAATTTAGTTTTCATTTCTCTTTTCTTTTTATTGGTTTCCATCATATTCACCTTTTTTCCGTTTCTTATTCCAAGCCCAGCCAAATAACTCATTACCATTCGCGGAAAGCTGGATTACTTGGTGGTCCTTAATAATGGGGCGTGCCTCCTTCGCATAAAACTCGTAGGAGCGGAAAGACACAAAAGCTTGACGCCCCGAATTTACAATTGCGCTATATTCACGCACAATTTCGGTCAAAGTCGGTTTCTCGATGGGATCCATCAAGTCGGCATCGTGAACAATAAACGGAATATTGCTCACTTCCATATTAGCGAGGTCAAAGGTGATAAGAGCACGCAGTAGTGCTCCGCTGCCTCCGTCTTCCTTCGTTTCCAATGTGTATTTGCTCAGCTTTTCTATCGTCAGCCGTGGCGGCACTTTGTCCTTGCTTTTCAGAATCCGGGCTGTAATCTCACGCATCTTGTCGTTTATCGTAGTCTGGATAAAAGAAACCTGATGGGTGATCATGGCATCTCTATCTTCAGCATACTCCTCCGCAGTTTTTCTTAATTGTACATAACTGGAATAGTTGCTGTTTGCCTGCCGGACGGTGTTAAGTTCAGTTATAATCTGTGCATACTGTTGCAAGGCAGCCTGAGTAACATTCGGAATGCTCTTTATTTCTGCGATCTGCTTCTTAATTCGCAGGATCTCATTATTGAGCATTACAAATGTAGCAGCCAATTCCCGCTCACTCTCATAGAACTCATCGGCTAAAACCTTGGATAATCTGCGATGAAATTCTTCAATTTGTTCAATTGACTTGAAATCGACATTCGGAAAGAAACGAGCTAAGTCGTCGTAGGAGCGCTTGAAGGTTTTCTTTCCCTCTGTCATTTCGCGCCGGACCGCATTAAGCTGTGTCTGCACTCGGGCTCTCTGCCTTGTATAGCTGAGCAACTGGGCATTGAGTTCGCTGATCTGCTGGGCTTGCATGCTATCAAGGTCCAGCAATCCCTGGTTACTTGTTTTAATCAATTCAGTTTCATCATGTTCCAGTTTTGCGATTCTAGCTTCGTTTTCTCTATATTCTTTGTCTGTATGTGCCATACGAATATGGCCGCGATCAACGGACAATTTAAACGCTTTCTTTTCGTCCTCAGCAGATTGCGCCTGATCGATCTTTTCCTTAACTGGGGTGTACCGCTTAAACTGTTTCAAATAATTGATGACGGACGTCCTGACGGGTTCGTCTCTTGACTGCTGCAGCGGTCGCTCCGCATCCATCGTATCGCGACGGAATACACGGATAAACTTCGACATAAGCCCACGCCAAGTTAGCCCTTCCGCGTCAACTTTGTACATATCAGACAGGAACTGCCTAAAATCATCAATGTGCATTTTCTGCTGATCCTGAAGCGGCTTGTACGCTCTGTCGCATGGGATCACATACATGTAATCAGCAGTGTTCCGTGCGAAAGAGTATTCGACATCACCGAAGCGGAAGGTGAAATTAATCACATGCTCCTTGATAGCTGAATGAATATCACTGCACTTTTTGATATAATCGTCACCACCAAACGCATAATCGATAATCATCAACAACGTCGACTTGCCGATGGAGTTTGAACGATCGTCATCACCAACAACCGCATTCAATCCTGCGTGGAAGCGGATAGGTGGGCGCACTTCGCCATCTTTGCCGCCGGTCTTGAATTTGTCACACTGGATTTCAACCAACATAGCGAAGTACTCCTTCCTCGAGCTCAATTTTGTTTAGGACGTATAAACAGTCCAGTATTTCCATGAACTCGTTTAGACTGCCTACTTTGTTTTTCATCTTTTTATATAGCTCACCAGGCGTCATGGGCTTTTTCTCCAGCTGTTCTAGGGTTGCAGGTAGAAGCGGCAGTGAACTTTCTTTATATGTGGTTACTTTGCTCGGATACTTCATCGATAGAACACCTCACAATTCTGAATGAAGAAAGACACCATGATGTGGCAAGCCAAACTACCACCCAAGTCCATTCTGGTTTGTTTACGAACCCATTCACTAAGCTGTTCGATTACTTCCTTCTGCGAGAGGCCTGCGGCTTCCAACTTTCGTGAGGCTTTTTTTATCGAAGCCGCGATCTCATCGAAGTTATCAGTTTTTTCTGAGAAAGTAGTTTCAATAAATCGATAAAACTGAACTACATGATTTCTGACTTCATACCGAAGAAGACCATCGCTTATTTTCTCGTCAATTCGGAGCGCCGTATACTCCAATTGCGGCAGATTTTCCAAATCTTGCGGATTCTGCAACGCGGCCAGAATGGTCCGAATTTCCTCCTCCAACTGTACGCGATTTATGTCACTGAACAGTTGAGTGAACTTCATCGCCTGATGCTTTAACTCGTACAATTGCTTGTATTTCTCTGGCGACGGAGCGAGCTCGTATTTATCCGCCTCTTCGTTACATAACGCAATCAGGTTTTCTGGCGAATCGAGATTTGCCGGTTGCGGATAAATTGCTGCATATTCAGCAGCGGCGCTTTCTGATAATCCTTTTGGGAAAATGTGCGTTAGCGTATACCTGCTCCACGGAATCCCGTCCACTTGAACCACGAGCTGCGTCTGAGTAAGCGGACATACATAATTCACTTCAGCCAGAAGAGGAATATCCTGCGCCTCAACTCTATCAGCAGAGTTCTTATTCTTACGCTGCAGAGAATACAGGAATGTCTGAACAAGGAATCCGCATTGATCATCAGCATTGTAAAGAGCATAGAAACTATTTTTTTGCCTGTCTGCAATTTCCGTGTCTTGTTCTATGACCCGATGCAGTTTTAACAAGGCATCGAATTTCGTATAGGGATTTAAATCTGGCAAAACCTTATTCTCAAAATACTTATATACTCCATTTTGAACAGCTTTTTTCAATGCAGCACACTTTATGTCGTCTGGAACAGGATCTTGCCTGTGCACCAGACGGCTTATTTTTTTTGCGCTCAAATCAGTCACTACATTCGCAATTTCCTGTTTTGCAATCGAATCCAGCAGAAAAGAGCCTGCGGCTTCCTGCTTGTTATGCTCGATCAAGGCTTCTTGCAGGATTTGAATGTAGGTGGAGATGACCAATTCGTTCACGCTTTGTGCCTCCTGAGAAAAAAGATGGCAAAACAGTGGCAAAACGCTGGCAAATACTTTTCTCTCGAAAAGCTGTACCATGTTCACGGGTTCAGGAATGAATTTTGGCTGCTGGAGTTACGGAATCATTGTAGCACATAACAGCACAAAAAACCACCTTTTAAGACAGAAAAGTATGCTATCGCGCAAATTTTACTGTTTTTCGTTCAAATGCTCCTCCATCTTTCCAAAGATGATGAAGGGATAATTTGTCAGATGAGCACACCCAGCGCCAGAACGCAAAATTCTCTACTGATGAAGTCATCGGCAGAACGCCTTCAAAAAATGAACGCAATTGCCGATGAAACGCCAGCTTCCCTATTGGCGAGAGACAAGCTCGCAGCAACCCAATTCTCTGTACGGTTCTCGCGTTGACGATTAGCTACCGCCGCAAAAGAGCCGGAAGACCTGTGCCATGACCGTAGGAACAACGGCAGGTGCAGCCCATGAGGGAGCAATCCTTCATTTTGCGGCTGGCCCTATTTAAGTACGCCTCAAAGTGATGTGACCGCTCCCACAGATGCAAGAAAGCGTCTGGGCGGCTGCATTCTCGCTCCATTCGCTTTCTGTCAATCCACGACCGAAAACGAAAAGGAGCGAACACAATGGCTAACCAGAAGCACATCCCGTACATTCCGAGTATGAGCATCCAGTTCAAACGCATGCAGTACATCTACTGCGAAAGCGAGACCAGTTCGATGGTCGTCACGCGCGCCGACTTCATGCGCCTGCTGGAGCAGCAGCCCTGTCCGATGGCGCAGATCTACATCGACCGTGATGGCGGATACGTCTATCTGATCCCATACCGTCCGGAACGCGCGGACGCCGTAACCCAGATGTACCTTGACATGGATGCCGCCCGTCAAAAGCGCAAACGCGAGCAGGAGGCCATCCGCGCTGGCAAGAGACAGGCTACCCTGCATCTTGACCAGGAATTGAACGAAGACGGCCTGACCTTCGGCGATACCATCGCTGTCGAGGATACGCCGGAAGATCGGCTGCTCACAAAGGAGCGATTCATCATGCATCGTGCCGCCTTTGCCGCTCTTACCGATTCTGACCGCGAAGTCCTGCTGGGCTATATTCATGCAGGGTACAATGCCCGCGAGCTTGCCCGCCGACTGGGCAAAGACCCGTCCGGCGTGACCAAGCGGCTCAAGCGCGCCGCTCAAAGGCTTCAGGAAAACATCGAAAAAAATCCCTGACCCATGTCCACATCTCACCTCCGCGTGTCCGAACAGGAAGGTGTCAGGACGCTATCGCGCTGGATCGGAGGTGGAAATCATGGACAAGCGCATTCACGAACACCAGAGTCAACTTTTGAAAGGAGGAATCCCGTATGTCCCGCATGAGCGAACTGTCAGGCTGCATCGCCGACCTTAAGGCCGCCGCGGCGGCGCTGATCTCGGCGGCGGAAACGCTGACCGAGCTCTACTCCGGCGAAGAACCCGCCCAGGACAAGCCGGAATCCAGGCCCATCACCAAAGAGGAAGCACTGCCCAGGCGGTTGGCGGGAATCATGAAGCAATATTCAAAAAACGCCAATC
>OGWU01001642.1_pt1 | contig 12449 bp, 11 predicted proteins | sample 1576071 | NCBI WGS metagenome assembly OGWU01 (sample SAMEA3541582, study PRJEB24748) | human gut metagenome | biome: human gut; feature: human-associated habitat; material: faeces | place: China | collected 2012
TGGACGGCTGCGTGAACCTCATGAAGGGGGCGATGCTCTGCGCCGATGCCGTCATGACGGTGAACCAGGCACAGAAGCGCTGGACGTTCTCTGCGGCAAAGGCCGCGGCCTCGTCCAGGGTGGCGCCGTTTTTCCGCAGTTCTGCCACAGTATAAACGAACAGACCTTCGCCCATGCTGGCCTGCAGACTGTCAATGCTGACGATCTTGCGGCCAGGGAACTTCTCCAACAACTCCTCAATGGCAACTTTGCTGGCCTGGTAGGTGCCGGAAAGCCCGCTGGAAAAGGCCAGGTACAAAATATCTTTGCCCTGCTCCAAAACCGGCGTGAAGGCAGCCTCGTAGTCCGAGATGGCCACCTGGCTGGTGGTGGACATGCTGCCGCTGCGCAGCTTGTCGTAGAAAGTCTTGGGGCTCATTTCGCGGTTGTCGGGATAGTTGCGGTAGCTCTGGCCGTCAAGCGTGAAGGTCATGGGCAGTACCTGTATATCCATTTCCTGCACGAGTTCAGGGGTCAGGTCGCAGGTCGATTCGGTGAACAGAACGTAGTTTTCCATCACAAAACTCCTTCTTCTGGGACTGGCAGGCCGAAACCTGCTGTATATACTACCATAATACCGTGTTTTAAATCTAAAATCAATACTGCAAAAAACGGCAAAACACCCGGGTTATGTGGATCCCCGGGTGTTTTGGTATGCAATCAGTTCAGGCAGACGCTTTCAAAGCGTTTCATGGGCTTGCTCAGCTGCTTGGTCAGCTGCCCCACCAGAATAGCCGCGGCCACCGTGCCTTCCCGCACACCGTCCAGGTGCCCCAGAAACAGGAAGGACAAAATGACGGACAGCGCTACCAGCGTCAGGTCAAAGGCCATTTTCATGTTGCCGAACTTGACGGGTGCAACTTTGCAGATGGCCAGCACGATGCCTTCCCCGGCGGTGGTGATCAGTTTGGCGGCTACTTCCATGCTGACGCCCAACGCCACCAGAAAAATGCCCACCAGGCAAACCACCCATTGCTGCCAGTAGGCAGCGGGCGCCAGATCGCGGATCAGCCAGCTGGCCCCGTCGATGGCCGTGCCGAACAGGATGGCTGCGGGCAGCTGCAGCAGCTGAATCCATTCGTACTGGCGGCGCAGAATGGCGATCTGAATCAGCACGAAGATCGTATTCATAATGATGGTGGTAGTGCCCACACTCAGCCCCGAAATGGCCCCGGTTACGTAGGGCACACTGGAAATGGGGGAGGTGCCCAGCGCGGCTTTGATGGAAAAGGCCACGCCAAAGGCCATGGTGATCAGCCCCAGGCAGAGAAAAAGAATCCGTTTGACCAGGGCGGAAAGTTGAAACTGTTCGATTTCTGTCATAGTGACTCCTTCTCCTTTTGGGAATTGGCATTGGGCTGCAAGCCGGTGCAAAGCTTGTTCAGCAGCTCTTGCAGAAGATGTACCTCATCGGGGGAAAGCTCCCGGGCGGCGTCCGCCTCCACCGTGTGGAAGATCTCCTCCACCCGGGCGGCCGCCTCCCGGCCTTTGTCCGTCAGCGATACATACAAAGAACGACGGTTGCCGGCCTTTTGCCGGCGCAGGATCAGGCCGTTTTCCTCCATGCGCAGCAAAATACTGCCCACCGTGGCAGGCTCGATTTCGCAGTAGGCGGCAATGGTTTTCTGGTCCGCCTCCCCGAACAGGGTCAGGCATTCCAGCACTTTAGGCTGGCCCGAGGTAAGGCCTGCACGGCTCGCTTCGGTCATGACGCGTTTTGAGAACAGAGAATGGGTCTTCATCAGCAGATAGTGCAGACTTTCCATGGCAATGCTCCTTATTATAAGGTTGCTTATTGTTGCTATACCCATTTTACCCTCGCGGCGGGCAATGTCAAGGGCAGTTGCAGAAGAATCTCCGCAAAACGCAAAAGAAGCTGCCGAAAGGCAGCTTCTTTTGCGATTACTGGTCGGTATGTCCGTTGGCGGTGGAAGCGGCCAGCTGTTTGCGGAACAGGTTGCGGAAGATCAGCCGGGTCAGGGGACCGGCAAACAGCAGCTGCCAGATCAGGGCCATGGGCATATTCATGCCCCAGGTCTGCACCCAGGTGCCAAAACTCGGCTCTTTGAACAGCAGGGTGGCAATCAGGCTCATGGTGGGGCACATCAGACAGACGATCATCGTCGAGATGGCATAGGTGATGAACTGCGGCCGGTCGGTGGGTTTCATAACGGTGAACGCCAGTTTGGTGGCCAGCTTTTCCACGATGAAAAATTCCAGAATGATGGCGATGGGCACCATGATGGGCATCTCATGCAGGGCCATGCCGAAGGTGGCGTTGGTCACGCCGCCGGTGCTGAGCGCTACGTTGTAGACGATCATACCGTAGACCATGATGATGGCCATAATAATGGTGTAGATGACGTTCTGAAATTTGGTTTGGGGCATACGATTCTCTTCTCCTTTATATAGCAATTCCTTACCGGACACAAAAAAAAGAGAAGCAGCAGACAACCTTTTGTCTGCTGCTTCTCTTCATGCGACTACCAGTAATTATATAAATTTTATCACAAAAAATGTGCTCTGTCAATCCACCTGCCGGGCGAAAAACGCCTGGAAAAAAGTATTGGTGCGGTTCCATGTTTGAACAGCACCAGGAAAAAATGTAGTTGAATCGAAAATAGGAGCGTTGAAAATTTGTGATACTATAACAATAAGAAAAATATTCTGTTATAATAGGAGGAAACGCAAAATGAAAGAAATGGCAAAAATCATGCCATAATAAAAGAGTACCGCCCAATTGACGATAAAAGGAGTATTTGAATGGAAATGACTGGCATAAGAGAAATTGTACAGTCTTATAAGGCATGGCTGGTTCACCGGGAATACAGCCCTTCCACGATTGAAAAGTATACCCGTGTGCTGGCACGCTTTTTCTGCGAAAACCACGCCCCGGCGCAGCCGCCGCGGGAGGTTGTGGCAGCCTGGCGCGACAGCCTTGTGGAGCAGGGGTATGCGGCAGCCGGTGTAAACGCCATGCTGGCTGCCGTGAACGATTACCAGGAGTTTTGCGACAATCCGCAGGGAAAAGCTAAGCCGCTCAAGCGGCAGCGGCGGGGATTTTGCGATCCTGACCGGGAACTGACCCGGGCTGAATATTTCCGCCTGTTGGAAGCTGCCAGACAGACCGGCAACCAGCGGGCACTGCTTTTGCTGGAAACGATCTGCGCTGCGGGAATCCGTGTGTCGGAGCTCAGTGCCATTACGGTGGAAGCGGTACAGCGGCATAAAGCGGCCATCCGCTGCAAAGGCAAATGCCGGGAAATTCTGCTTCCGGCCAAACTGTGCAGCCGCCTGCAGCGTTGGTGCGCGCGGCAGCATATCCACAGCGGGGTCGTGTTCCTGGGGCGCACCGGCGCGCCTATCCACCGTGTAACGGTGTGGAAAATGATGAAAGCCCTGTGCGAACGGGCCGGTGTTGCCTGGAAAAAGGTTTTTCCACACAATCTCCGGCATCTGTTCGCCAGGACTTTCTACGATATTGAAAAGAATTTGTCCAAACTTGCGGACGTATTGGGACATTCCAGCATCGAGACAACGCGCATCTATATTATGGAGAGCGGCGCTGAACACGAACGTTTATTGAATCGAATGCATTTGCTCTTATAAACGGAATCATGGTTCTGTTGCTTAAAAAGTGCGCGCGCAGAGAAGAAAGCAGAAAAAACAGCCTGTAATTGCAAAAAAAGCACAGCAAAGCTGTCGGGCGACCAATTTCGGTAGGGTCGCCCAACAGCTTTGCTGTGCCTTTTTTTAGTCAAAATCACAAAAAGAGACGTTTAACCTTGATTTTTGGCACTTTCTGTGATAGTATAGTCTACAGTTTATATGTACTCGATAATTACGTAGTACAGCTAAACACCGAAGTGTTTGATTTTTACAAAATTATGGGAACAGAACCATGATTCCGTTCCCTGGCTGTTAGAGGATTCACCGAAGGGAGGAACGGCCTTGGAAAAAAAGGAAGAAATTTTGCAGGGGTTTTCCATCTCCGCGTTCCTGAATGATGAGAAAAACAGTGGTTGGAACCCCGATACCAAGCGTGGGTATCGCAGCTGCTTATATAATCTGTGGGAATTTTCCACAAGAAATGGCCCCCCGGACAGAGAAAAGCTGGAGCGATGGCGCCAGGAGCTGCAGACCAACTACAGCTGGCGCAGTGTTAACCGGTATCTGGCGGCGGCCAATAATTATTTCCGCTGGTGCGGCCGTCTGGATCTGGTGCAGGAGCATTGCCGTCCCCAGGCAGTGGAAACCCCGGCTGAGCCCCTGACCCGGGCCGAGTACCTCAAGCTGCTGCGCACGGCGCGGGTGCAGGAACAACAGCGCACCTACCTGCTGGTCAAGTTGTTCGTCACCACGGGGGTACCGCTGCAATGCCTCGATCAGGTCACGGCGGAACTGATCCGCCAGGGCAGCGGAACCATCAGCCACCACGGCAACGAAGAACCGTTCCATTGCCCCGAAGTTTTGCAGAAAGAGCTGCTGGAATACATGGCGCTCAACGGGATCTATCGCGGGCCGGTTTTCATCACCCGCAGCGGGCATCCGCTGGACCGTTCCAATCTCTGCCGCAGCCTGCAGGAACTTTGCCGGCAGGCCGGCGTACCGGAAAGCAAAGGCAATCCGCGCAGTCTGCGTGGTTTATATAAGGTGACCCAGGCCGAAATCCATGAAACGGTGGAACGCCTGCAGCGCAAGATCTACGATCAGCTGCTGGAAACCGAGCAGATGTCCATCGGCTGGCAATCCAACGAAGCAAATCGTCCGGCATAAGGCCGGTTTTGCGGCCCATATCAAGGAGTGAACAATCATGAAAAAAAGAGTACTTAGCGCGTTGCTGGCGCTCTGCCTGACGTTGAGTCTGGCGGGCGCGGCCTTTGCGGAGAACGAGCCTTCCGGCGATTCTTCGTCCGCGGTGTCGCAGGCGGTCTCTTCTGTGGAATCTGAACCACAGACGCAGGACGAGACGGTATCCTCCGACAGCGCATCCGGCGAGGACCAGACTGCCGCTAAAACGGAAAGCACCCCGGCCCCGACAGAGACGCCGGCGGCGTCTGACGTGGCCGAAGAGGAGCCGGAGTCTACGCCGGAACTGGAAGCTGCGACAGAGCCCGATACCACTCCTGCACCTACCGAGGACCCGGAGGCCGAAGTCACCGAGAAGACGGAGACCGACGGCAGTGTGGAATATACCGCTGCCCTGGAGACCGACGGCCAGACGCTGAATGTCATCGTCACTGCTCCGGATGGCGCCTTTGCTGAAGGTGTCGAGCCCCAGCTGAGCGTCACCATGCTGACTGCTGAGGATGAGCTGAATGCCGTTGCGGACAAGCTGGATACAGCGGAAGTACAGTACGACGGTTTTGCTGCGCTGGACATCACCTTCACCGATGAGGCCACCGGCGAGGAAGTGGAGCCTGTCAAGTCTGTGGCTGTGCGCATCGAGCTGCCCCAGGCGATTGTGGATTCCGGCATTGATCTGACCACCCTGGCGGTGCAGCATCTGGAGGAAGACGAGAACGGTAACGTTCAGAATGTTACCGAGGTCGCAACCCTGGATAACGGCATCACCCTGAGCGAGGAAGCTGCCGCAGCCGCCAATGAGGCTGCCGGCGTTGCCCCTATGAGCGACATGCCCGCCGAGGAAGCCACCGCCGGCGATGCCGTTGAGAACCCTGCCGCCGTGGCAGAGTTCAGTGTGGATGGGTTCTCGACGTTTACGATTACGTGGAATAATGGGTATACGTGGGCGCAGAACTCAACAGCGACAGTATCGATTGAGTGCCTTACAACAGACGGCGAGCCTATCACAACCCCTAAAGATTTTAGCATAACCAACGGAGAGACCGTTACCTTTGTTGCAACAAATGAGAATCTGCAAATAGAAGGTTATACGTTTGATTGTGCTGAATATAAAGCAGAAAATGGATGGCGAGATCTTAAAACATTGCAGGCTAATGGTACATGGCATCCCGGTAATCGGGATAATTTGTTTGGTTATTATACGTGGACGTATCTGATCAATGACAATAACGAAACTTCCAGTTCGCCTTCCATCCGTATCTATTATACAAAAAATGAACAGGGTGGTGGAGATACTCCCAGCCAAACAGTTACCCCTGAACCAGGTCATGAAAAGACAGTTACCTGGAATAATGAAAAGAATGCCTATGACTTGACTCTTACTGTTAGCGGCACGGTTGGATCGGAAACCACACCGGTTAAAGTTGATGTTTTGATGATTGTCGACCAGTCTAACAGTATGAATAAAAGCAATAAATTAATCAACACAAAACTGGCAATGTTGGCTTTGATTGATTCTTTGGAATCAAAAACGAATGTAGATACACAATATTCAATTGTTGGATTCAGCTCGAAAAATAAAGACTTTGATGGTAACACTACAGAGGCTGACGCTCGTATCCTCACCAATACTCTAAATGGATGGGTTGGAGCTGATAGTGCAAAGGAAAAAATTGGAACCAAGGTAACAATTGGGGGTGACACAACTGTAAAGGACGGATTCAGTGCCTGGGGTGGTACCAACTATCAGGCTGGCCTTCGGTTGGGAAAAACTCAGCTTGATAAAGCGCGAGAGGGCGCAACTAAAGTTGTTATTTTTCTGAGCGACGGAAACCCCACCTATTACATTGGTGGTGGCGATGGAAGCAGCTCGTTGGAGAGCCCTAGCGATGGATGGACTGATACAAAAAATGAGGCTAGAACGATTCAATGCGACACATTTTACAGCATCCGAATCGGCGATGCTAACGAAAACTATCTCAAAGATATCCGTGACGCTGTAAACACTCCAGAAGGCCAAAGCCACTACCAATCTGCTAACGATGACGGATCAAATCTGACAGGAGTTTTTGAAAATATTGCTGACTCTGCAACAAAGTTGCTCCATGTTACCAATGTCAATGTCACTGATACATTGAGCGATTATGTAGAGCCTGCCTTGCAGGACAATGGTCAGCCCGTTGAACCGTATGTTGTGATTGAAGATGAAAACGGCGGGACAGTCGAGAACAATTTTGAAATTTCTGCAGATTACGACGCAACTACCAAAAGATTGACGCTTAATTTCCCGGAAAATTATGCGCTGGATAGTGATTATACATATAAAGTGATAATGTCTATCCTGCCTAGTGAGACGGCTGAACTGTATTACGCTCAGAATGGAAATTATGTCTCCGGTATGAAGGGAGATGTGGGTACCGGTGACCATGCGGGTCAGGCAGGTTTTTATTCTAATGATGGTCCGGCCAAACTGACGTATCGGTATCCCAATGATACGGAAGATCGCACAGCAGATTACAAGATGCCTGTCGTCCAGGTCAAGAAAAGTTATTTGATTTTGGGCAAAGCTCTGGGCGAAAATACGACGGTCGGCGAAGACGAAACATTTACGTTTGAAATCGGAATTCCGGCCGAAGATGCAGGCACTTATGATGCGCAATATACCAGCCAGGCTAATGTGCAGTCGCTTACGTTTAAGCAGGAAGAAGGCCAAAGTAATGCAACCGCAACTGTCACATTGAAGGCCAATGAGCAGATAGTAATTGCTCTGCCGACCGGAACACATGCAACTGTGAAAGAAACTACTACGGAGGGATATACTCAGGCATGGTATGAGGGACAAACATCCCTGACTCCGAATGAAGATGGTATTGTTTCGGTTGATCTTTCGTCGACAGCTGGTCAGAAATCTACTATCGTTTGCGTGAATACTGTCGAAAATGAGACTGGTACACTGTCTATCACTAAGAACCTTGTGAATGAGGAAGGTCAAGCTTTGTCGCTTCCTTCTGGAGAGTCGAGCAAGAGCTTTGAATTCACGGTTACGGCAGAAGGTGATCTTGCAGAGGCTGTGAGCGGTCAGTCGTACAAAGCTGAAAATGCATCTGAGACTGATCAACCTGTTCTGGTCTTTGGTGAGATGTCTGATGAAGGTACGAATCCCCCCGTGGCAATCGGCCAAATGACAGTAACGGTTAATGAAGGCTCTAACACTGGCAGTGTCACCGTTGCAGATTTGCCGGCCGGCCTTTATACCATTGCTGAAAGCGGCACTAGTGATGGAGAGTCGATGCCAGGTGTCACCGGTTATCATTGGTCTGACGTTGCCTATGATAACAATTACAATGCGGATAATGTATCTGCCAATGTAGAGAAAGACCAGCCAGAATCTGTTGAGATCACCAATAAATATGAGCACAACGATGTCACTCTGACCATCAGTAAGAAAGTCCTTGGCTCTATGGGTGATACAAGTGGTGATTTCCACTTTGTACTGACTCTTAAGGACGGAAATGAAACGTATAAGGAGTCTATCGGAAAAGATGACGGGACACTGAGCTATACAGAAGCAGACCCTGAGAATGACATTACGGCTGGTTACCACTTTACGCTGTCTGATGGCGATACAACGACCTTTACGATTCCTTACGGCTTGAGTGCAAAAGTGGTTGAGCAGACTGGAAACGGATATAGAACCTATTGCCGTGAGATTACTGATACAACATCTGAAACATTGCCTACAAGTGATAAGGAACTTGAAGACTATTTCAAGGAAAATGGCAGTGAATTCGGAAATGATACTGGCGACATTATGATGGATGGAAATAAAAAATATCAGTTCATCAACTTCCGTCCCATCGTTGCTCCCACCGGTTTGGAGGATAACCACACCAAGCCCTTTGGGCTGATGGTCGGTGTTGCAGTGATGGCCGGGCTCGCCCTGGCAGGCAGTGCGGTGGTCCGTCGCCGTCGCCGCTGGATGGAGTAATCGCCTATGCGGACGATGAAGGACATTGCGGATGCACTTTCCGCCATGAAATTTCGCAAAAAGGTATTCGGCGGGGTCGATGAAGCCGATGTGTGGAAAAAACTCGAAGCCCTGCAAAATACCTATCAGCTGGTCTACGACGAACAGGCGGCCTATTACCAGGCCCTGCTGGACGAACGGGACCAGGCATTGGCCCGGTTGATGGGCCGCAAGGGCGGTGGTGATGCCCATGGCTGAACGCCTGCGGGCCGTGAAGCACCGGGCCGAAGACCCGATGGCACAAACCCCGCCTCGTGAAGAAATCACGCCGGAACCGCCCGAAGCATCGGGTAAGCCGGCGAAGGCTTCCGCCAAAGCCAAGCCGAAAAAGCGCGGCAAGGCAGGGAAGCCCGACACCCCTCCCACGCCGGAGGAGGTCATCCGCAAGCGTCGGCGCCGCTGCGCCGATGCCGAGGATATTGCCTCTTTCTTCACCAAGCTGATTGCCATGGTGATCATGCTGGCGCTGCTGTTCGGGTTTGCCTTCGGCATCACGCCGATGGAAAACGACGATATGGCGCCCCGCATCTCGGCAGGGGACCTGCTGCTCTACTACCGGTTGGCCGATGACTGGGTCAACGGCGACGTCATGGTCTTTGAGAAGGACGGCAAGCAGTATGTGGGCCGCATCGTGGCCCGCGGCGGCGATACCGTGGAAGTCACCGACCAGGCAACGCTGGTAGTCAACGGCAGCACGGTGCTGGAAAACGACATTTACTACACAACCCCCAAGTACGATGATGGCCCCGCCTACCCGGTAACATTGGCGGAGGATGAGTTCTTCATCCTCTGTGATTACCGCGAGGGCGCCCGCGACAGCCGCTATTTCGGCCCGGTGAAGGCCAGCGAGGTCAAGGGCAAGGTCATCACCATCATCCGGCGGAGCGAACTGTAAAAGCCCGCCAAACCAATCCGTTACATAGGCTCCGGTGGGGAGCTTCTGTAAAATACAATCCGAAACCCAAATTATGAAAGGAAGAAAACGAGTATGAACTTGAACAAGACCTTTGGCCGCGTTGCGACCACCCTCGTCGCCGGCGCGATGCTCACCGCTCTGGCTATGCCTACGTATGCGGACGCTGAAGAAGGCCACGTCTACGAGGAACCGCAGCCTACGCAGGTCATCACTTTTAACAAAACCATTGAGAAACCCGTAGATATGTATATGCCGGATGCAACCTTCAAATTCAATATTGAGGATTACACCAACCTCACAAATGTTAAAACCGGCGCTGTAGAGATGACAGATGATACTATTGAGTCTGCTCCTGCCGCAACTGATTTGACGTACGATACCATTACCATTGCTAATGATACAGCTGCCGTTACTGTCGACGCTTCTAAGTTTGAACAGCCCGGCGAGTACATCTTCACAATTAACGAAGAAGCGGGCACATACGAGACTGGTTATAGTTGGGAGGCCCAGAGCCTGAACCTTAAGGTCAGCATCATCCGTGATGAAGATGACAATAATATCATGAAGGTTTACGGCTATGCACTTTACGATGCAGCTGATCCGGATACCAAACTGGATGGCTTTACAAATGAATATTATGGTGGCAAGGATGGTACTTCTCATTCTTTCGAACTGACCAAGGCGGTCAGCGGTAACTTTGCCACTTCTACTGATTTGACCACAAAGCACTTCACCTTTAACATCAGTATTACCAACAGTACGCTGAATGACGCATCCAAGTGGTACAAGGTTGTGGTTACGCATTCTCCTGATTGCGTATATAATGGAACAGATGTTGCCTATATTGAGGCGAATGGTACCGCTGAGCAGATTATGCTTGCCAACACTGATAAGGTTAAAATTGTTGGTCTGTCTGGTAATGAGACCGTTACAGTTAAGGAAAACGACTACGCAAGTGAGGGCTTCAATAAGGTTACCTATAAGGTTGGCAGTGGCAACGAGATGACTTTGACCGCTGACGGCTTTAATGTAACTGGCGATGCTAACAATACAGCTACTGTTACCAACACTAAGACCGCCACTACCCCCACCGGCATCGTTATGAACGTGGCTCCCTACGTCCTGCTGGTCGTGGTGGCTGCTGCCGGCTGCTTCGTCTTCCTGCGTAAGCGCCGCGAGGACTGATCTCTCTGATAGAGAACCGTTCCCGAAACTCTGATTGAACCCTTACTTATTTTTCCTGCCTGCCGGGCCTTCGGGCCCGGGGTACAGGCAAGCCCAAAATGCCCTGAAAGGAGGCAAGCCCCTTGCACACCGCGGCAAAACTGGCGCGTGCCGGTGACCGCCTGGTCACCCTCCTCGCGGCAGGCATCATCCTGCTGATGCTGCTGTACGGCGGCTACTCACTGTGGGATACCGCGATGGTCTTCAACGGCGCCTTTCTTTCGGACGACCTGCTGCAATTCAAACCCGCAGCCGGGGACCCGGATGCCAATCCCACCCTGGAGGAATTGCAGGCCATCAACCCTGATGTGGTCGGCTGGCTGACCATCGACGATACCCACATCGACTACCCCGTGGTCATCGGTGAAACCGACATGGAGTATGTCAACAAAGACGTCTACGGCGATTTTTCCCTGTCCGGGTCCATCTTCCTGTCCAGTGAAAACGCCCGCGATATCTCAGATGCCTATACCCTTGTCTACGGTCACCATATGGACAACGGCGGTATGTTCGGGGATGTCGTCGAATTTGCCAACACCGATTATTTTGAGGCGCACCCCACCGGCACCCTGTATCTGCCGGATGCGACCTATTCCATTGAAATCTTCGCCTGCGTGCAGGTGGATGCTTTCGACAGCATGATCTACGACCCCAAGGGTCAGCCCGAGGGGGATGTGAGCGAGCTGCTGAACTATGTGAATGAGATCGCCGTGCAAAGCCGGTATATCGGCGTCACGCCGGAAGACAAAGTGATTGGCCTGTCAACCTGCGCGGAAGCGGAAACCAACGGTCGAGTGGTCATTTTTGGGCGGCTGGACCGCATGAGCTGACAACTGTGGAGCGGATGCCAGGGGCAACCCCTGAGTTCGCCTCTGCTCCGGTCCATTGAAGGAGGTACCAAGATACGATGAATCAAGCGATACGGAAACTGAGCGGATTGCTGGTCCTTCCCGTGCTGCTCGCGGCCCTGCTGCTGATGCCCGTGAAGGCACACGCGGCGGCGTACGAGTGCACGGCGGAATTGCCGGTTACCGTCAAGCTGAATGGCGACTACGATGAATATTTCGAAGTGACCATTACCGCAGACGATGAGAGCTATCCCATGCCGGAGCAGACTACGCTGAAAATCAAGGACAACCGTGGAGGTTATTTTACCGGTTTCTATTACACCGAGCCGGGCGATTATACCTACACGGTCCGTGAGAAAACCGGCGATACCGAGTACATGTACTACGATGATGTTGTGTACACGGTCGTCATCCAGGTTACCAACGCGGAGGACGGCGGCCTGACCTACCAGGTTTACGCCAACCGTGACGATAACCCGGAGGAAAAAACGGATTCTCTTACCTTCCTGAACACCTATACACCGCCGGCCCCGGTGTTTTTGACAATTATGTGAAGCGTCTGGAATCTGTAAGAAAGAGAATAAGCAGG
>OGWU01001646.1_pt1 | contig 12439 bp, 13 predicted proteins | sample 1576071 | NCBI WGS metagenome assembly OGWU01 (sample SAMEA3541582, study PRJEB24748) | human gut metagenome | biome: human gut; feature: human-associated habitat; material: faeces | place: China | collected 2012
GAAAATTTAAATAAAATTAGTTCCAAATATTTAATAATCTTATAAAAGAGGCGGAAAATTAAATGATTGAACTATTACTGATTTCATGTGTTACAACACTTTATTTTATCTTACCTGCTTATCTTTCCAATAGTGGAGGTTTGATTTTTGGTGGTGGTAAACCTGTTGATTTTGAGAAATCCGATAAACATGGAACTCGTTGGATTGGAAATGGAGTAACCTGGAAAGGTATGCTTGGAGGTACAGTACTTGGAACAGTAGTAGGAGCTATTCAAGGATATTTTGATCCTACGATTATAGCTAATTATGGACCATGGATTTACACACCAATATCTGCTAATTTAACTGAAGGAATCATTACCGGTTTTTTATTAGGATTTGGAGCTCTTGTTGGTGATGCCATTGGTAGTTTTATTAAAAGAAGAATTGGAATTGGCAGAGGAAAGCCAGCTCCTATTTTAGATCAGATTGATTTCTTATTAGTTGCACTAATCTTTGTTAGTCCAATATACAATTTCAGTTGGGGATTTATTGCAATAGCTATTGTCCTTACGATCATTATTCATCTAGTTGCTAATACAATCGCTTACTTGGTAGGAATAAAAGATACATGGTATTAAATTGATTTATTCATCATAATTGCAGTTCCAATAGCTGGTGCTACAACACATTGTTCATCAGTTAAAATTTCATCCATTGATTTTACTTTTAAATTTAATAATTCTGCAGCTTTTTTATCAAGAATATCTTTTCCCAAACCTGTAGTTACAATTAAATCCAATTTCTGAGTTTTTGATACCTGATTTATCCCTTCAGCTATTTGTGCTATTTGTGCTTTATGTATAAAACTGGCTATTTTTAGTATATCTTCTTCAGATAACATATCCATATCTGCACAAAGTACACGGGCTATTCTTTTCATACAGTCTAGTTTAGATTTGCCTGCACCGTCAAATGTATCACAGACGTAATCATCTTCACCAATCAGATCCAATACAGTATAGACGTCTGCAGTCTGTGCAAATAATTCTGAAGCAACCCTGTATTCATTTCCATTAAACGGCACCTTTTCAAGAAAACTTGCAAGGTTTGTTCTAAGTGTTCCAGTATATACCAGTTCTCCTGTAGCTAATCTTTCAAAATCTGAAGTTCCAGTTGCACACTGCTTTCCATTTTTAATTGGAATGATGTCTGTTGTTGTACTTCCGGTGTCAATAAAAATACAATTGTCACTTATTAAAGTGGCTATTTCACATGTTGCTATCCAATTAGCGGCAGCTGCATTTAAAGGATTTGACTCTATCTCTTCTTTTGTAAGAATTCCATCAAGGCCTACATATCCAATTGGGCAGTTAAATGTTTTTTCACATTTTTCAACAATATCAAAAACACCCTCTTTTTTAGTGTCATAAGCATCAACAAGTTCTGCTGTCATAGATATTCCTACTGCATCGATTTCATCAATAGGACATATATTCTCTATTAATTCAATTAAAACACCTGATAAATCGTCGTTATTGCTCCACATTGGCAAATAAGAAAAATCTGTCTCTATTTTTTTAATCTCATCGCCATCGAAGTCAATAATAGCTAAATCAGTATTAGCACCACCAATATCAAAACCTGCAATTTTCATTTTCTAAAACTCCTTAAGTATAAGCTTTTCTCCATCCTTTTTAAATTCTATATGTCCATCAAAAGAAATAATTTTTTCCAAATCCTCATGACTTATATTACCATCTATTAAATCAATTATGCTTTTTGCTATGTTAAAATTAGCTATTTTTTGAAGACCTACATAAGGGGTTGTAAACCTTGAATTTATTTCAATTAAATAAACGTTATACATTTCCCCTTCACAAGGATTGACTCTTAAGTCAACACCTACAAATCCCTTCAAACCTTCTAAAGACTCACATGCCTTAACAGCTACTTCAATTATTTCTTCATTGAAATCGCTGCTGTATGGAACCATACCTCCAACATACTGTTCTGTGTTATTTTCAATTTCTACAAACTGCTTATTGACAGACAATGGAACAGCCTTACCCTCATTGACTATTAGGCTAACGCTAATGTCTTCCCCTTCAATATATTCTTGAACAAGAATTCGGGAACCTGGTGGGAATATATCTTCCAAGCCATAGCTTAAATCATCAATGCTGTTTAGGATTACAATGTTTTCACAGTCGACACCATTGATAGGTTTGATTATAATTTTAAGTTTAGATAACGGGTCCTCACCTTGCCATTTCTTATAAAGATTTTCAACGGCTCTCTTCCAATAGCCTTTAGAGTCTATTTTAAACTTATTTGTAAGGGGCTGTGGCACCACATTATAAAGCTCTTCAAAAAGCTTAAATTTGTCTGAAGTCTTTAGGCAAGCTCCTGAATCAGAGTTGTAAATGAAAATGTCCTTGTCTTCAAGAATTTTGGCAATATTGTAAAGATGGTTGTCATTTTCAGCTGCGATATAAATAGCTTTTTCAAAGTTAGCTAAATTGCCCTTTAAATAATTCTCAAGGTTTCCATCTATCAATATTGGTTCTGCATTATCATATCCGTCAGCTATGAATTTGTATTCATTGTTTAATATGATGCTAACATCGAATTCTTTTAAATCATCTAAAAGTCCTCGAATAAGGGCTTCTGCTTCAGAGATTATACTTTTATCATTTTCTCCAGAAGCCGTAAAATATTCGAATACCAAAATAGAATCATTCTTCATATTTGTCATAAGTAATCATCATGCCTTTAAGGTTTAAATCGTCATATGGAAATACCATTTCTCCATTGTTGTAGACCAAATGAACTAAAGCGTTGTATTTGTCTTCAAAGTCCCTAACCGTAATGTCATCAGCAACCTCCATCATCTTCCTTTTAAATGAAGTCATGATGTCTTCAGGAGACTCTATCTTAAGCAATCCTTCATTATAAAAATTCTCTATAGCATCAATAGTCAAAATAGCTGAATTTCCATTACCATATGGATTTTTAGCATTTCTCATAGCTTCAGCAAAATCTTCATTTTCAAGGATTTTCCTTACAAAACCTACAATAACATCAGTGTCAGCACCGACAAGAACATTTCCGCCGGCAGTTACAGTCTCTGGCCTTTCTGTATTATACCTTAATGTTAAAGCAGGCACATTAAGAGTAATGGCCTCTTCCTGAAGACCTCCAGAATCAGTTAGAATCAAATCAGATTTAGATTGAAGTATTAAAAAATCAAGATAACCTAAAGGTTTTACGATATGGATATGATCCAATGCTTCCAAATCATCATATAAACCGAACTTGTCTAAAGTCTTCTTTGTTCTTGGATGGATTGGGAAAATGATATTGGTTTCTGTAAGTTCCTTTAAAGCATTGATGATACCAACCAAACGTTTTTCATCGTCAACGTTTTCCGCCCTGTGCATTGTTAAAGTGATAATATTGTCCATACCTTCAAAGTCAAGATTGCGCAAGGATTCCTCCTCAATACCTCTTTTTTTAGCAATTTCCAGATGTCTAAAACATGCATCAACAACACTGTTACCTGTAATAATCATTTTTTTGCGGGAAATATCCTCTGCAAGCAAATTAATAGCAGATTCTTCAGTTGGAATAAAATACATTGCAGAACAAATGTCGCTGGCCTTACGGTTAATCTCTTCAGGCATCGTAATGTCAAAGGAACGTAAACCAGCTTCAACATGACCAACGGCAATGTGAAGCTTACTAGCTACAAGAGATCCTGCAAGAACGGCATTTGTATCTCCCTGAACAAGTACAATATCAGGTTTTTCGTCAATTAAAATCTTCTCAATACCTTCCATCATCATTCCTGTCTGCTTACCATGAGAACCAGAACCTACATGAATATTGAAATCTGGTTTAGGAATCTCTAAATCTTTAAAGAAGTTGTCTGACATTTCCTCATCATAATGCTGTCCCGTATGAATCAGAATTAACTCAATACCTCTTTTGGTTATCTCATCAATGATTGGAGCCATTTTAATAATTTCCGGCCTTGTTCCAAGTACTACAGCTATTTTCATCATATCCCCTGTTATATTTAAATTTGGTATAAATCATTTAAACTTTTTATCATTGCCTCTTTAATGGCATAAGTTTTCTGCAGATTGATTAAGCTATCCACTAGATCCTTTTTAAATCTGTTACATGCATAATCATCATAGACAAATTTAACGCCGTCATATTTAATATCCATCAGAATAAGATAATCTGGCTCTAAAACTTTAATATTGGCTCTTGGAGCACCTTCTTCAGGATTCAGTAGCATTTCGACTTCATTTATTTCCATCCTGCCAGTACTGGCATCAACAAAAACGCGCATCATCTTACGAACCATGTTCCATAGAAAGCTTTCCCCATAGATATCGACAAAAATAGCTGATGTTGAATCATGCAAGTTTGGAAATTCTTTTTCATGGAAATCCGGAAGGTCAATCTGGTTTATTTTAATCTCATCAACAGTTCTAGTAGTTGTTTTCTGAAATCTTTTTGTGAAATTGGTAAAATTATGAGTTCCTTTAAAGACTCCAGCTACTTCCTGAAGCTTGTCAAAATCCAAATCATCTCTAAAGAGCATATATCGGTAATGGCGCATTTCAGCATAACGTGGTTTAAATCCAAACCTTACAGGAGCCTTAGCTAATATTTTAATATCATCTGGTAGGCTGTTATTGATTTCATTAACCCTGACTTCCTTTTCACTTTGAAAACTGATTACATTTCCCAAGCTATGAACGCCTGCATCAGTACGGCCTGCAATTCTAAATCTGGACTGTTTAAGATCATCAATATAGTCTAATTTCCGCAGATGGTAAATCAGTTCCTCTTCAATAGTCCTTAAATCAGGCTGCCTTTGAAAACCATGAAAATCAGTACCAATATATCCAACTTTTAGAGCTGTTCTTTTCATGTAAATAATATATGAAAATAAAAAAATAAAAACATGTTGTTATTCTGGTGTGCTGCTCATCAGAATTCTCAATTTTTAAGAACGTAAATTATTACAAATTGTACCTTATAGACAAAAATAATAATATCAACAATATATAAACCAAATTTAAATTTGAAAAATATTGGTAAATTGTTGAATGATATGCATATAGATAGATTGTGAAATTTCTCTGAATGTTAATATTCTGGGTGGTATGCATCTGCTTGGCTTTGACTTGAACCTTCAAATTGTCCATGTATAGATGTATCTACCCATTCACCACCGTATCGTATATAATTATGTGAACTTCCTGATTTTTTATATGTATCTGAGGATGGATCATAAGTATATTCTGAAGAACTGCTACTTCTGTGTGTTTTTCCATTACTCTGTTGTGATTGAACATCATCAGATGAGTTATCTGTAATATTTGTTGTAGTATTATCTGTTGTGTTGTTTACTGTGCTATTCTTTATTTCTGGTGTATCAGAACCAGTAATCATTATAGCTCCAGCGATAATGCAACAACCTGCAATTATTGCTATTACAATTATTATCAATTCTTTGTTATTCATGATTATTAATCTATATATAAATTATTATTAAATGTTTAGTTTATGGAGCATTATGTTTGTTCAAATTGCATTGATAATAAAGAAAATTCATATATGAATACTGTTATTAAATAGTTAAAAGCAAAAGGAAAAGATAAAGTTAATTCTGAAGTTGATTTATTATTTAGTAGATAAAGCAGAATTTAAACTTTTGAAATATTACTATAATCTATAATTGGATTATCCAAACATTTTACATCAATAGAATCATAATAATCCTTAAGTTTTAATAATATAATGTAAAAAATTTTTTCATTAATAGCTCCTCCCCACCAACCTTCACACATATGTTCTGCTCTTAAATATTCAAATAAACAGACTTTTAATTCATGAAAATTAGCTTTATCAACTATATACTTTCGTCCTTGTGCATAATTCCTACCAAATGATTTATCATCATATTTATCTTTTATTTCTTCATAATGACTATGAACAGAACGGTCATATAGTAAATGCCAAACAATACTATTAAAATTGAGCATTTCCCTAGGATAACTTGGATATGAAGATTCAGAAGTATAGCAATCACTTTCTCTAGCATTCTCGAAAAATGGAATGAATCTTATCATTTGTCTTATTTGTTCTTTAACAATACAGTTTTCAAAATTATTTAAAAAAGGATTTAAATCAGGGATGGTCTTTAAAAATTTTTGGAATGAAATTCTCTCTTTTGAATCACCAGCTATTATCGGGACTAATCCATCAAAATCTTCATCAATTTTATAGTAACAGCCTGCAATAATACCAGTTATGGCCGTGGTTAATCCTAATTCGTTTTCGAGTTGGATTGCTTTTGAAATAGATTCATAAAATGAATTGCTATTCAGTGAATAAATTACTGAATAAATAGTATTAACAAAGCCCTTTGTGGCATTTATATCTTTAATTGTTAATTTGGAGAAGTTTTTAAATAAAAATTCAAAATTCTCTGGAAGATTTATATTATAACTATCACAATCATTTTTTAAATCGGTTAATTCCATGTCAATTATGTCAAACATGCTTTTGGACTCCATTTGAGGGGTATGTAACGAACTAGTGAATAACCAAAAAATTTTTGCAAAAATTATGTAACAATAAATCTCGTCCTGTGAAATATCATTGTTAATAGAATTGGCTAAGCAAAAAACAACCTTATCATGGTATCTAACTAACGGAAAACCATTGGATTTATAGATTTTAATATTTAGAGGATTAGATAAAGAAGAAACAAGTTTGTCAAGATCGTCAAATGAAAAATCTTCAGATTTGCTAAATTCAATATTTTTATTTGAATAATCAAAGTCATGATGAAACAAATTGAGATATATAAACGGAAATATTTTTAAAACATTAAAAGTATCATCAGTGTTTTTAATTAATTGAGTAGGAGAAAACATTCTATCCAAACTCTTTAAATCAGTCAAATCATAATCAACATCATTATTTTCTAATTCAGAAATAATATTTTGCATAATAGTTAAAAAATTAGAGGTATAATTAACATTTTCATTAAAATTAATATTATAAGTTAATTCAGCAAAAGTTAAACCATAAAATGCATTTTTAAGAGAAAACACTCTATCTTCAAATAAATTTTCTTCTAAAACTTCCATAAATTAAAACCTCCTAGTGCTCTACTGTTCCTTCAGAGTCATTTATCACTTGTTTTGATACTTCATATAATTCTCTTGCCCCTATCATTTTTATCAGTCAGGGAATAATCAATTATACACTATTTAGTTATAAGTTATTAATAAAGTTATTCAACAGAAGAATGAATCTTTCAGAACTTATAGCTTGAAGCCAAAAAACATAGCTAATTTTAATTATACTAAAAACATAATTTATTATAATGTAAAAAATTAGGTCAAAGGAGTTACAATGTCATTTGAAAAAGATGAAATGTTAATTATGCCTGCTGTTGACATTAAAAACGGTAAATGTGTGCAACTTGTTCAAGGAAAACCAGGTAGCGAAATGGTTGAAATAGAAAATCCCGAAAAAGTAGCCTTGAGATGGGAAGAAATGGGAGCTAAGCAATTGCACATCATTGATTTAGACGGAACCATAAATAAGAAAGTCAGCTTCGAAACTCTTAAAAAGATTATTGATGAGGTTTCTGTACCAATACAACTTGGTGGAGGTATTAGAGATATTGATTATGCAAAGCGTCTTCTTGATTTAGGTGTTGAAAGAGTTATAGTTGGAACAATGGGAATTGAACGTCCTGAAACATTAACGCTACTAGCTGAGGAATATGGTTCAGAAAGAATAATGGTTTCCCTTGACAGTAAAAACAACAAGATCGTAATTAAAGGATGGCAGGAAACAGTAAACCAAAGCCCTGCAGAGCTTTCAAATAAGATGAAAGATTATGGTGCTGGAAGTATTCTATTTACAAATGTTGATGTGGAAGGTCTTTTAAACGGATTTACAGTAGAACCTTTAAATGAGCTTAAAAAATCAGTAGACATACCAATAGTTTATTCCGGCGGAATAAGCAGCATCGAAGATGTCAAAAAGCTAAATGAAACTGGTGTAGAAGGAATTGTAATTGGATCTGCACTTTACAAAGATAAAATAGATTTAAGAGAAGCTTTAAAATACCAGAAAAGGCAAGTGTAATTATGAAAAAAGTAATGGCAAGTGGAACTTTTGATATTTTACATCCTGGTCATGGAATATATCTTGAAGATGCTAAAAAACTTGGCGGTGAGGATGCAAGATTATATGTTGTTGTAGCCCGTGATTCTACTGTTGAAAAAAACAAAAGAATACCTATAGTTAATGAAAATCAGCGTGTAGAACTGATTAGAATGCTAAAACCTGTTTATAAAGCTTGTCTTGGAAATGAAAATGGAGATATTTTTAAAATTGTTGAAGAAATAGATCCTGATATTATAGCTATTGGCTCTGACCAAAGTCATGATGTTTATAAAATTCAAAAAGAAGTTGAAAAAAGAGGACTTAAAGCAAAAGTGGAGCGTGTGAAGAACTATCACGATATAGATCTTGACAGCAGCTGCAAAATTATTAAAAAAATTAAAAATACTGATTTTAAAGGAAGATTGGAGGACTGTGAATAAATGACAAAAGTAGATATTATAGGAGCAAGCGGATATACAGGTGGAGAATTACTTAGAATGCTTTTAAACCATCCGGAAGTGGAGATATCTGATATCACTTCAAGACAGTACGATGGTGTTGAAGCACATAAAATTCATCCACATATAAGAGATTCAGGATTGGTTTTTAAAGATAAAAAACCAGAGGAATTAAATGGAGATATTGTTTTTACTGCAACACCTCATGGAGCATCTATGAAAATTGTTCCGGAACTTTTAGAAACAGGACACAAGGTAATTGACTTAAGTGGAGATTACCGTTACAAAGACACAGCCGTTTATGAGAAATGGTATGGTATGAAACATACTGGTGAAGCTGATGCGGTTTATGGTTTACCTGAAATTTATAGGGACGAAATCAAAAAAGCAAATTTAGTAGCTAATCCAGGTTGTTTTCCAACTGGAGCTATTCTTTCATCTTACCCCCTTGTTAAAAATGATGTTGTAGATAGAATAGTTATTGATTCTAAAACTGGAGTAAGCGGTGCTGGAGTAAAACCAAGCGAAACAACCCATTACCCAAATATTGCAGATAATGTTAATCCTTATAAAATATCTTCACATAGACATATGTCTGAAATTCAACAGGAATTACGTGGATTTGATGGTGTTAAAGTTTCATTTACACCACATTTAGTTCCAGTTATTCGTGGGATTCAAACTACAAGCCATAGCTTTTTAAATGAAGAAAATAAAGATATTACTTCTGAAGAAATTAGAAAACTATATGAAAAAGAATATGATGGAGAATACTTTGTTAAATTAATGGATGAAGATGAAATACCACATTTAAGTTCAGTTCGTGGTTCTAACTTCGCACACATTGGTGGTTTTGAAATAGATGAAACCGGAAGACTTGTGATGTTATCAGCAATTGATAATCTAGTTAAAGGCGCATCTGGTCAGGCTATCCACAACATGAACATTTTACTTGGAGTTCCAGAACAAACTGGACTTGAACATTACGGACTTCATCCATAGGAGAGGACTATGAAAACACTGATAATCTACTATTCACAAACCGGATCAACAGAAATAATCTCACAAGTACTTGCTCATAACCTCAACGCAGATGTCGTTAAAATTCGTGACATGAAGTCTAGAAGTGGTTTTAAAAGTAAATTACTTGCTCCCTTTGATGCATATCGTGAAAATAAAACAGAAATAGAACCATCAACTATTGATTTAAATGATTATGACCTAATCTATATTGGAACACCGGTTTGGGCATCTAAACCAACACCAGCCATTCTTACAATTATTGATTCAATAGATTTGATGGGAAAAGACACTATCCTCTTTGCTACCATGTCCGCTACTGGAGGCAACTCAACTATTGAAAGATTGGAAGAGAAAGTTAAAGCACGTGGTGGGCGTGTTGTTGAATCTTTTACAATTAAAACAAAAGGCAAAAACACCAATCAGTTAATAACCGATGCTGAGATTATTATTGATATACTAGATTTAAAAATATACAAATAAAAGGTAGTTATAATGGATAAACTTAAAGAATCTGAATTGAAAATCAAAGCAATAGAAAATGGAACTGTAATTGACCATATTACTGCAAACCGTGCTTTACAAATTCTTAACATATTAAATCTTCCAAATCCAAATACAAAAAATGTTACAATAGCTATGAATGTATCTTCAAAGGAAATCGGAAGAAAAGATATTTTAAAAATTGAAAACAGAGAATTGGATTTAGAAGAAATTAACCAGATAGCATTAATAGCTCCAAAAGTTACCATTAACATTATTCGTGATTACAAACCTATAAAAAAAGATAAAATTGTTCTTCCAGATGAGATCAGCAATTTAATCAAATGTACCAATTCAAAATGTATTACCAATAATGCAAATGAACCAATAACACCTAAATTTACAGTTATTGATAAGTATCCCCCTGTTGTAAGATGCCATTATTGTGAAAAATTAATAAAAACAGAAGATATCGAAAAACAATTCGAATAATCTTCTTAATTTTTTAAATAAACATCTAATGTTTATGGAAATGATGCTAAACATTTAATTTTATTCCACCATATAAAAACAGACAAGAAAAACTATAATATATTCTATTTTTGCTATAATGCCCCTCATATTTAAAAAGTTTTAAAAAATTAATCATCAACCAAAGAATATGTTAATCATCAACCATCATGCTTTTTTAATTATTAATTAAAATGGTTTAAATAATGAAATAATAGATTTAATGAATTTTAAAAAAATAATCATCAACCAAAAAATATGATAATCATCAACTAGCAAAATATATTTAACTAGAATTAATTAGAAAACAATCCTCCTTAAACAATTAGATTATTTAAATTAATATGAAGATTTTTTAAATAGCATTGTTGAAATCCTTAGTATAAAAGTTCGATTAATCTTATAGATGTTGTAACCAAATTATTCCATTATTATGTAATAAATTGAAAATATTACATTAACCATTTCTTTGTTTGATTTTCAATTATGACTATACTTAATTCCATTATCTTTGCATTGATTTTTCAAATAATCTGCCAATCTTTTTGATAGAGCTAGAATTGTTAAAATTGGCGGTTTTCCTGGAGATACTGGAAGTACACTTGCATCATCAACGAATAATCCTTTGATAGCTGTTTCCAGATTGCTGTCAACTATTTCTCCAATAGCTGCAGATCCTCCAGGATGGGCTCCACGATAGACTGTTGACTTTATTGAATTTACGTCAACTCCTGCTTTTTCTAAAATCATTCCTGCTACTGCAGAACCTTCAGCCATATAACGGACATCTGTGATTGTGTTTTCCTTTACAACACTACCATCGTCAGCAATATAACCTTTACATTCATCTGGTGTCTTTACCATAATAGCTAATATGTCCTCATTTGTAACAGTCACATCATTAAGCTTATCTTTTATAAATGATGAGAAATGAGGGGAAAGTACAAAGTTATCTCCAATAACCAGACCTGACATTTGAACTTCGCTGTTGAACTTAATTCCTTTAAGGACCCCTCCAACAGTTACGAATGGATCGAAAAATAGGCTTTTACCTGCATCTTTTATTCCCAGTTTTCTTAAGTATAATGGAGTGTTAATAGCTCCTGCAGATAGAACTACCTTATCTGATTTTAAAGTTCTGTCTTCCCCGTCTTTAGTATACTTGACTCCAGTAACCTGGTTATTCTCTGTTAGTATTTCAATATCTTCAGCATTATCTATCAGATTCGCACCATTTTCAATAGCTTCATCAATAAATCTTTTAGATGACCATTTACCATCAACAGGACAACCTAGTGCACATGAACCACACTGGATACAGATATCCTCATAAACAGCTTTGGGCATTTTAGAAACATTTAAACCTAAGTCTTTTGCTGAATCTAAAAAAAGCTGACTTCCCTTACCAATATGTGAATCGTCAAGTTCATGAACATTGATTAAATCTTCTACATATTCATATTCCCTAGTTAAGTCAATGCCATATGGATGTAACTCTTTATCTAATGCACGCACCATGTTTGCCATTGAAACAATAGTAGATCCTCCAACACAGGTGGTTGTAAGTAAATCAACAGTGTCATTATATTCGTCATAACAATTTATTCCTTCTTTGGTTTCTATATATGAGCCTTTGTCAAGTACTGTTACAGGAATTCCTGATTTGGAAAGTTCATAAGCAAGAATTCCACCACCAGCACCTGAACCAATAATAATCACCATTACAATCATACCTCAAATAGCTAAGTAAAGATAAATATTATAATTCATTTAAT
>OGWU01001651.1_pt1 | contig 12421 bp, 7 predicted proteins | sample 1576071 | NCBI WGS metagenome assembly OGWU01 (sample SAMEA3541582, study PRJEB24748) | human gut metagenome | biome: human gut; feature: human-associated habitat; material: faeces | place: China | collected 2012
GTACTGACCCCTCTGGGGTCTGAGCAAACCACTAGTTTACTAGTGGTTTTGATTATGCTTGCCATGCAGTATAAAAAGCCGTATAATAAAGCTGTAAATAACGTTTGACGTGCAATATAGATGGAGGTTTTTAGAATGTCCGATCTAAAAGATGAAACACTGCGCCGTGCTCAGGAGTTGGCGGATTTCAAGCTGCTCTCTTCCGGAGATATCCCCAAAATAGATCTCTATATGGAGCAGGTGACTTCCTTGCTGGAGCAGGAAATGGGGCCGAGCCTGCGCCGCAAGGATGAGAGCGTTTTCACTAACACGATGATTAACAACTATAGCAAGGAGGGTGTGCTCCCCCGCCCGGAAAACAAACGCTACAACCGCCGCCATATCATTACGCTGATTTATATCTTTTTGCTCAAGCAGAATCTGCCGATGCCGGAAATCAAACGTTTCACCTCCCATATTGAAAATACCGAGCAGCTCGACAACATGTACGGCATATTTTATGACCTTGTTGGCGGCTATGAAAAGGCCTACCGGAAGGATATCGAAGAGAAACTTTCCAGAATCGAGCACCAGTGCAAGGACCAGGGTGTGACAGATGAGAGCAGCATCGCGCTAACGCTGATTGCTCTGCTCTCCTTTGAGGCCGCTTTAAACACAATGCTCAGCAGCCAGCTGCTTGATTATTGTAAGGAGAAAAAAGAGGAACGTCTCCAGCAGGAAGAGGAAGCGAGCAAAGCCCATAAACAGGAGGAAAGCAACCCGGAAGAGCAGGGAGAATAGGGGGCGCTTCCCCTTGTGTGAGTCAGGGTGGCCAGAATTCCATATCACCAAATGCGCAGGCCGCATCCATAGCCTGTGTATTTTGTTTTTTAATAATAGAATAAAAAACAAAGGCTCTGCTTTTGCCAAACAGAGCCTTTGTTTTTTCATTCATGCACTTTTCGAGCCTGTCCACGCCTAAAAACAGGCGCCCATCCTAGACAGGGCTGAAAGAAAACGGTCGGTTTTCTCCGAAAGATTACTCCGCGAAACCAGATTCCACAAGCTTGATCAGCCCTTCCACCGCCTGCTCCTCATCGGGGCCGCCGGCAATGATCCGGATATTCGTTCCGCCCATAATGCCGAGGGAAAGAACGCCAAGCAAGCTCTTTGCATTCACGCGGCGCTCCTCTTTTTCCACCCAAATGGAGGATTTGTACTCATTTGCCTTCTGGATAAAAAAGGTTGCCGGACGAGCGTGCAGGCCGACCTGATTCTGAACCGTTACGTCTTTCACATACATAATGATATATCTCCCACACAATCAAATTTCATGTCTGCTTCGCTACATATTATATCACAAAACTTGTCTCCGTCAACGACTTATGGCGAGTTATAGACCATTTTGCGAAAATTCAGCTTGTATCCCAAGCGAAACCGTTTTCAAGGTCTGATGTTTGTGTAAATTGCATATTGCGTTTTTTGTGCAATATATAGAAAAATGCCATGGATTTGTAGTCAAACGTTCTAAAGGAAGGCCATTATACTTCCCTTATCACATTAAAGTAAGCCGATAAAGCGTCTCTTCACGCAGATGGGGGCAATTCTCATCATATGCCCGTTTTTCACGCTTGCTGCCAAATGCGTATAAAAAATAACCAACCCTTACTGCCTTTGCCGCGACTAGAGGGGGAAGCAAACCAACCAATCACATGGAAAAAAGCACAGCGCAGTGTTTTTTCTTCTTCTGCGGCCTTATAGCCTCCGATCCTTCTCCAGCGCTGCGTCCACCGATTTTCGTACCCCTGCTTCAAACCCGGCGTCCTGCAATGCAGCAATCCCCTCAATCGTTGTGCCGCCCGGGGAACAAACTTGATCAATCAGCGCCCACGGATGCTCTCCGCCCTCCAAAATCAGCTTTGCACTGCCTAGAACCGTCTGCGCCGCAATTTCCAAAGCCACTTGTTTCTGCATCCCATTCTTTACCGCCGCACGGGCCAGTGAATCGATGAAGAGATAGGCAAACGCGGGCGCACTGCCTGCAATTACGCCAAACAGAGGAAAAAATGCCTCATCAAGCTCTTTGACCTGCCCAATGGCATAAAACAAACGCGCCACAAGCTTTTTTTGCTCCTGTGTTACCTGCTGATTCGCACAGAATGCGCTCATTGCCGCCCCTACCTTCGCGTTAATATTGGGCATCACCCGCACAAGCGCGGGTGAAAAGCCAAGTACTTCTTCAATAAAACCAAGCGTTTTTCCAGCCGCGATGGAAATCACCAGCGGATTTTTTTCTTGCAAGTAGGGGGCAATGCTCGGCAACAAGGAAGGGAACACCCCGGGCTTCACAGCCAGCACCACTGTGTCGGCATGCTCAATGAGCGCTTCGGCAGTATCCGCTGCTGCCACGCCAAGCCGTTTCGCACAGTCTTTGGAGCGCTCCGGTGTAATATCCGTCACGAAAACCTCCTCCGGACGGTAAAGGGAAGCAGCGAGCAGGCCTTTGATGATTGCGCCAGCCATATTGCCGCCGCCAATGAATCCAATTGTCATAGAACAGCCTTCCTTCCAAGCAGATGATACAAAAAATCATATCATATTTTTATTCTATTTACAATGCCATCTTATTTCTAATATATCATATTAAATTTTTGTGAATATCTCGTTTAAAAGATTGACGATTCGTCAGTTTAGTGTTATCGTTGCCTCTTGAAAAGATAAATGACGATTCGTCATTCCTGATTGTTGGAAAAAGAATGCCTTTGCTGCAACACCACACTTTTTTGAGCAAAGGCAACCACGAAAACGCCACCTACAGCCCTATTGGAAGCGCTGGAGCTACCGCACATATGATGATTATTGTGTGAAAGGAGGATTGGACTGCGTTGTTTATCATTTATTATATACGGTTTTAAAGCTGTTTTATCTAGAAATAATGAACGCGATTCAAATGAAGCGCTATTAGAACGGCGGCCCTTGGAAGGAGGAAAAAATGTGGAAACCCAGGGAACATCAAAACCGGCATTGGAGAATAAAAAAAGCGCAAAGCGTATTCGAATGATTGAGGAAGCCTATAATCTCTTTGTTAGCAAAGGCGTGCACGCTACCGCAATTGACGAAGTGGTTAAAAAGGCAGGCGTGGCAAAGGGCACCTTCTACCTCTATTTCCATGATAAATATGATCTGCTTGACCAGATCGTTCTGTATAAAAGCACCGTGCTCGTCCGTGCGGCCCTGCGGGAGCTTGGAGAAAAATATCAAACTGAGCAGCCTGAGTTGGAAGAGGGCATTCTTTTTTTCGCCTCCCGGCTCATCGATTCTCTTGAGAAAAACCATGATCTGGTGCTGCTGATCCACAAAAAGTTATCCGCCAGCCTTTCCGTTATGGAATATTTGAGGGATGGCGAGCTTGGCCCGATAGTAGACTCTGTGATAGAGCGCCTGATGCAGCGGGGCAAGTCACGCGAACAGGCAGAGCAGACGCTTTACATCATCATCGAAATGACCGGCTCCGTTTGCAGCGACGCTATTTTGTACCAAAAGCCCTACAAGCTTTCTGAAATAAAGCCGGCGCTCTATGACGCCATACGCAGAATGATTCGTTAACTTGATTTTGTATAGAAAACGAGGTGTTGCCGCATGATCGACCGGTTTTCGCGGTGGCTGACCCATCACACAAAGCTGATTCTTGTGATTGCCTTCCTATTGCTGATCCCCAGTGCAATCGGCTATTTGAACACATATGTCAATTATGATATTCTCTCTTATCTGCCGGATGACCTTGATTCGGTAAAAGGCCAGCAGGTGCTGGACGAAACCTTTCACAATTCCGCAAGCACCGTCCTGATCGTGGAGAATATGCCCGCCAAGGACGTTGCCGCCCTAAAGGAAAAAGTGTCGAAGGTGGAAGGAGTGCATCAGGTCACCTGGATCGATGATATTCTCGACATCGGCGTGCCGGAGGATATCCTTCCGGATGAAATTAAAAACGTTTTTTACAGCCAAAAAACAAACGCCACCATGATGCTCGTCCAATACGACCACTCCAGTGCATCGGAGGAGACGATGAAGGCCATCGGTGAAATCCGAAGCCTGATGAACAAGCAGTGCTTTTTAAGCGGCCTTTCCACGATATCACTGGATACGAAAGAATTGGCCGACAGCGAAGCGCCCATCTACATTGCCATCGCCATCGCGCTTGCCATGGTTGCCATGACGCTCTCGCTAAAATCCTGGATTCTCCCGTGGGTATTGTTATTGGGGCTGAGCCTGGCGGTTGTCTATAACTTTGGCACGAATATTTTCTTCGGCCAGATTTCCTATATCACACAGTGCATCGCCGCCATTCTTCAATTGGGTGTTACGATGGACTACTCGGTTTTCCTCGTGGATCGGTATGAAGAGGAGCGTGAAAAAGGCGGCGACCACCGGGACGCCATGGCGCGCGCCGTATCAAATACCTTCCTCTCCCTGTCAGGCAGCTCGCTTACCACGATCTTCGGCTTCCTGGCGCTGTGCTTCATGCGGCTGACCCTCGGCCGTGATATCGGCCTCGTCATGGCAAAGGGAGTCGTGCTCGGCGTTATCACGGTTGTCATCGTCCTGCCTGCTTTGATTCTTGCATTTGATAAACCAATTCACCGATTCACGCACAGGAGCCTGATCCCAAGCTTTAATAGAATGAACAGTTTCATTCTCAAGCACCGCCGTGTGCTAATCGCAGTTGGGCTTCTCATTGCAATTCCTGCCTGCATCGGCCAAAATAATGTAACAAAATATTATAACATCGACCGCGGGCTGCCGCAGGATCTTCCCTCCATCGTATCACTCAACAAGATGAAGGATGCGTTCAATATGGCAACGACGCACTTTGTGATTGTTGACGATACCCTTCCCGCCAGCAGGCTAACCGAAATGTCGGCAAAGCTGGAGCAAGTGGATGGAATCGAAACGGTTCTTTCCTATAATAAATTCCTGGGCCCCGCGATCGAAGATTCCTTTGTTCCGGAGGAAATCAAGGAGATTTGCAAAAAAGACGGCAAGCAGCTGCTCATGATCAACTCAAGCTTCAGCGCCGCCACCGAGGAAGAAAACGAACAGATTGATGAGATGACGGCAATCGTTAAATCCTATGACAGCGGCGGTATGATTACGGGCGAAGGCCCGCTGACAAAGGATTTGACCACAATCGCGGATAAGGATTTTATCGTTACCAGCATCCTTTCCACGCTGGCGATCTTTATCATCGTTGCGATCTGTTTTAAATCGCTCACGATCCCCATCGTCGTCGTAGGCAGCATTGAGCTCGCTATTTTCATCAACGAGGCGATTCCCTTTTTTACCGGCACCGTCATCCCCTTCATTGCACCTACCGTGATCAGCTGTGTGCAGCTGGGTGCAACGGTGGACTATGCCATCCTGTTGACCACTCGCTTCCGGGAGGAACTGCAACGCGGGCACGACCGCATGAATGCCATGCGCATTGCAGCCAATGCCGCCGACCGCTCCATTATGTCGAGCGCGCTGGTTTTCTTCTGCGCCACCTTCGGTGTGTATCTGACCTGCAACATCGAAATGATCAAGAGCATTTGCTCTATGCTCGCTCGCGGCTCGGTGATCAGTGCAATTGTCATTTTCTTCTTCCTGACGCCTTTGCTGCTTGTTTGCGAAAGGATCATCTCCAAAACCAGCCTCAGCTGGAGTGGCACAAAGCCAAATGGCCGCAGCAAAAAAGCAAACGGCCGGCCCTCGCCAGTCGATTCTTCTGGCGGCAATCAATCTGAATCAAAAAAAACGAAGTGATTTTGCATATGGCTGCAAGCCATGAAAGGAGTGGCGATTCCCATGAAAACAAAGCATCTGATACAAAAATTAACCTGTGCCGTGCTCGTGCCCTCCATCCTCCTGATGAGCGCATGCAGCGCGCAGGGGCAGCCGGAGGAAAGCACAAACGACACGACGCAGCCCCCTGCCATAGAGCGGCAAGGTCTACAAACGTATGCCCCCTATACTGGAAAAACCCGCAAATCTGAAACGGTCTATGTTACAATGGATGCAAAAGGTAACGTTTCTAAAAAAATTGTGACAGATTGGCTCCATACGGAGCAGGCAGGCGTGCAGGTGGCCGACCAGAGCGATCTAGACGGAATTCAAAATATCAAAAGCGATGTAAAACCTGTGCAAAAAGGAAATCAGATCGCTTGGAACATGGATTCCACCGATCTCTATTATAAAGGCGAATCTCAAAAGGATCTGCCCGTCGATATCTCGATCCGCTACTATCTGGACGGCGCCGAGATTGAGCCTTCGGATCTTGCGGGTAAGAGCGGCAAGGTGAAGATTGAAATCCAGATGAAAAACACCCAGCCGCATACCGTCAATATCAATGGGCGGGAGGCCGTCATCTATACACCGGTCGCCGCGTTGGGCGGCATGCTCCTTCCGGAAGAGAAGTTCCAAAATATCAAGATGGAAAATGGCGCTACCCTGGGCGACGGCAGCAAGCAGCTTGCCGTATTCATCGCCCTGCCAGGCCTTCATGACAGCCTGGATCTTGCCTCCATGCCCATAGAGGAGCTCAAAAGCCTCACTTTCCCGGAAACCTTTACTCTAACGGCAGACGTTAAGGATTTTGAGCTGGATAATATGTATTTTGCCATGACGACCGACATTCCCGCTCTTGATTTGAGCAAGGCCTCCGGCCAGCTCAGCGAAATCAAAAAGAGCCTGTATGCCCTGAACGATATGCAAAATGCGGTGGAGCAGCTCGACCCAGATCATGTGCTGCGCTCCCTGTTAACCGACGGCGACAATATGCGGGAGATGCGCTCACTCATGGAAGAGCTCACCTCTATCTATGAGAAAGAGAAAGCACTGCTTGATCTTCTTCCGCAGTATTTTACCAAAGAGAATCTTGCCCTGGTCGGCAAGCTTGCCAAGGATGCGGACGCCGCGGAGCTTACGCAGCTGCTAGGGGACACAAAGCTCCTCTCCTGCGCAAATCAGCTGCTTGACAGCAGCCTGATCAAAAATATTCAGAAGCTGCTCATCGATGTTGTTGCCCTGCAATCGATCGATTTGGAGCCGCTCGATCAGATCCTTTCCGCGGCGGGGAATCTCGACAGCCTCAGCGGTGTGCTGGATTCCTCCAGCGGGTTACTGAGCAAGCTCGCCTCCTCCCAGGAGGAGCTTCAAACCCTCACCGAGCTGATGGGCAGCAGCACGGATGCCGTCAAGCTGCTCAAAGAGGTTTCTTCCCTGCTTGATTCCCTCAAAAAGCAGGGCATCACACTCACAGAGGATGATATCCGCGTGATGGTCGATGCGCTGGTGGATAAAAAGGCCATGGAGATCGCGGCGGAAAAAACAGGGGTTTCCGCGCAACGCGTGCAGGCAATCCTCGATGCCAGTGCAAACGATCTGATCGCCGCCAACGGCGCCATTGCAAAGGGGAACCGGCAAACCGTTCAGGATTGCATCGAAATTGCCGCTCGAAACGACCAGACCGCGGCAAAGCTGAAAGATACGCTCCTGCCAAAGGTAGAAAAAGGCTCCGTCGGCGTGCTGCTCGCCTCCCCCACCCGCCTGATCGTCACCACGGTGCAGAAAACGATCCGCAAGGAGCTTGCCCAGAAAGATGAGATTGCCGATTCCGTCACCAAGCAGCTTTCCGCACTGCTCAAAGAAGCTGAGGCGCTGAGTACTAGAGTGGAGCAAATCGGCCCTGACCGGGTGGAAAGCCTGTTGACCTTTGCCACCGGCGTTCTGCCGGATTTGCAAACGCTGGCGGGCGAGCTTGCCAAAAACAAGGATCAGCTCGCCTCCCTCAACGATCTGCTCTCTGATACAAGCACCATGCAGTACCTGCAAAAAACCGCAAAGCAGCTCATGCAGATGAAACAGGATTTTGAGGCAAACGCAGGCCAGCTCACTCTGCTGGCACAGGTGATGCAGGCGGCCTCCAACCCACATCTAAAGGCATTCGCAAAGATGCTGCCCACGCTTGCGCAGGATTTGAAGGATGCAGCCCCAATCCTCGAATCCCTCTCGGGCGACCTCAATGATCCAGCCGTGCGCGCTTCTCTTGAAAACATGCCGAAAACAGTCGCCGCTCTGATGCGCATCCAGGCGGATCTCTCCTCCGGCAGCGAGATCATGAAGGCGCTGCAAAATGCGGCGCAGCCGGAAACGCTCAGCACGGCTTCCGGCATTGTAAAAACGCTCGATCAAATCGAGCAGCAAGGCCTGCTCTCCAAATACACCGATGCGGCCGACGCGGCCTCCTCCCTACTCGGGCGCGTGCAGGCATGGCTCAATCTCTCCAAGGAGTACGGCCTTTATACGCAGGCCGCGGATGGAATGGATACAGATGTAAAATTCATTCTGAAAACAGATGGCATCAAGGCAGAAAGCCAACAGCCGGCACAGGCACCGGCGCAGGAGGAATCCGGCGTTGTCGCCTGGTTCAAGGGGCTGTTTGATAGAAAAGGCTAAAACTCTGAATCATAGAAAAAACACGAAGAGGCTGCTGCAAACGCATGTTGCAGCAGCCTCTCATACCAGAAGCACCGTTTCTATCCGGCTGATAGAAACGGTGCTTTCTTTCACAACCGTGTTATGCCTGCTCCAGCGCCTGCCGGAGATCCGCGATGATATCGTCGACATACTCAATGCCCACGGATAGCCGGACCCGCCCTTCGTGGCTCCCCGTCGTGTCCTGACCCTCGACGAGCTGCGCAAGCGCGGCTTCGGCGAGGCTCTCTACTCTCAGCTCACCCCTGAGCAGCGCCAGCAGACCCTCATCCTGCGCGACGCTGACGAGCTGGGCGAGCTCATCACAAATCGCGAAGAAGCAATGGCCGCCGAGACCATGCTGACCAACGGCTGCGTGATGAAGCACATCGCCGACGACGTCGACAAGGCCGACGAGATGGAGATCCGTTTCTACTCCGAGGCCAGCAACCCCGCGACCTACAACCCGACGGCCAAGTGGGACGCCACCGGCGGCAAGATCCTGAAGGATCTGGAGGCCATGATCCGTATGCTGACCAAGCGCGGCCTCCGCGCTTCTGATCTGGTCTGCTCCCCGGACGTGGCTGACACCATCATCAACGACGCAGCCGTGCAGAAGCTCCTCGACAACCGCCGCATCGAGATTGGCAACGTGGAGCCTGAGCTGCTGCCTGACGGCGCTGCCATCGTGGCCCGCCTGAACGTCCTCGGCCGCATCATCAGCGTCATCTCCTACGACCTGACCTACACCGACGACGAGGGCAACGACAAGCTCTACATCCCGTCTGGCAAGTGCGTCCTCACCGCTCCCGGCGCTGGCCGCACCGCCTACGGTGCCGTCTCTCAGGTCGAGCAGAGCGACGGCGAGTTCCACACCTACGCCGGCCGCCGCGTGCCGAAGTATGTGAGCAGCGCCGAAGGCAACAGCCGCACGCTGACCATCTCCAGCCGCCCGCTGATGATCCCCAACAACAAGAACCCGTTCATCGTTGCGGACGTCCTGACGGACTGAGCGCAGCAGAAAGGAGCAGAGCATGATCCAGATCATCAAGGGCACCTTCGGCTACTATAACGGCCGCAAGGTGATCCCCATCACTGAAGCAGACGGCCCTCAGAAGTTCGACGACGAGCTGGAGGCCCGTCTGGTGAAGGAAGGCGTCGCCAAGTACATCGGCGAGCTGGGCGAGACTGCCGAGCAGCCCGCACCCGCTCCCGGGCCTCATTGACCGCCGCATCGGGCAGGCCCACGATGGTGAAGGCGGGCAGGCCGCTGGACAGGTCGCACTCCACCGAGACAGAGTAGCCGGCGATGCCGTGCAGACCGAGGGAACGTACATTGTAGACCATGGTAAAATCCTCCAATTTCAGGAGAAGATAGAAAAAATTTATGGGTAAAGACCGATAACAGCCCCGAAAACAGAGGCTCCATTGTAGCTCATTGTAAGCTTTTGCAAGAATTATTGCAATACGAACCCTGAACTTTGTGAGAAAAACAAGGAAAAATCCAGGTGGATGAATTTACAAAAGGGGGAAAAAGTGATAAACTATTTCCCGTCGAAACACACAAACCGCTCCCAGCTGCCCGGGAGTGGCCCTGTCATGCATAATTATAAGTAATTAGTTATAATTCATATAACTAATTCCGCAATTGGCATTCCGGCAGGGAGACAGTAAAATAGGGCAGAGACCCCTTGGAGAACCTGATACATAGCAAGCAGGTTTTCCAGAGAATTATTGAATAAGGAAGAAAGTAGGGAACTCTATGGCAAGAAAGTTCAAAACCATGGACGGCAATAATGCTGCGGCCTATGTCAGCTACGCCTTCACCGAAGTAGCCGGCATTTACCCCATTACTCCGTCCAGCCCCATGGCCGACTATGTGGACCAGTGGGCGGCTCAGGGCCAGAAGAACATCTTCGGCACCACCGTGAAGGTTATTGAGATGCAGTCCGAGGCCGGCGCTGCCGGTACCGTTCACGGCTCTCTGGCCGCCGGTGCTCTGACCACCACCTACACTGCCTCCCAGGGCCTGCTGCTGATGATCCCCAACATGTATAAGATCGCCGGCGAGCTGCTGCCCGCGGTGTTCCATGTGTCCGCCCGTACCGTGGCTGCTCAGTCTCTGAACATCTTCGGCGATCACTCCGACGTGATGGCCTGCCGCCAGACCGGCTTTGCTATGCTGGCTGAGGGCAACGTGCAGGAGGTTATGGACCTGGCTCCTGTGGCCCACCTGTCCGCCATCAAGGGCCGCGTCCCCTTCATCAACTTCTTTGACGGCTTCCGTACCTCCCACGAGATCCAGAAGGTCGCTATTTGGGACTACCAGGATCTGGCTGAGATGGTGGATATGGACGCGGTCGAGGCCTTCCGTAAGCGCGCTCTGAACCCCGAGCATCCCACCATGCGTGGCTCCCACGAGAACGGCGATATCTTCTTCCAGCACCGTGAGGCCTGCAACCCCTACTACGAGGCTCTGCCTGCCATCGTGGAGGAGTACATGGGCAAGGTCAACGAGAAGCTGGGCACCAACTATCAGCTGTTCAACTACTACGGCGCTGAGGATGCCGACCGCGTGATCATCGCCATGGGCTCCATCTGCGACGTGGCTGAGGAAGTCATCGACTACATGAACGCCAACGGCCAGAAGGTCGGCCTGATCAAGGTGCGTCTGTATCGTCCCTTCTGCGCGGACAAGCTGATCGCTGCCATCCCCGCTACCGCCAAGAAGATTGCCGTTCTGGACCGCACCAAGGAGCCCGGCGCTCTGGGCGATCCTCTGTATCTGGACGTCATCACCGCTCTGGCTGGCGCCGGCATCACCGACAAGACCGTCGTGGCTGGCCGTTACGGCCTGGGTTCCAAGGACACCCCGCCCAAGAGCGTGTTTGCTGTCTATGAGAACCTGGCTCAGGACGCTCCCAAGAACCACTTCACCATCGGCATCGTGGACGACGTCACCAACAGCTCTCTGGAGGAGCACGACGCCCCCAACACCGCTGCTGAGGGTACCATCGAGTGCAAGTTCTGGGGTCTGGGCGGCGACGGTACCGTGGGCGCCAACAAGAACTCCATCAAGATCATCGGCGACCACACCGACAAGTACGTGCAGGCTTACTTCCAGTACGACTCCAAGAAGACCGGCGGCGTGACCATCAGCCACCTGCGCTTCGGCGATAAGCCCATCAAGAGCCCCTACTACATCAACAAGGCCGACTTCGTGGCCTGCCACAATCCCTCCTACGTCACCAAGGACTTCCCCATGGTCCGCGACGTGAAGCCCGGCGGTGTGTTCATGATCAACTGCCAGTGGAACATGGAGGAGCTGGAGCACCACCTGTCCGCCAATGCCAAGCGTTACATCGCTGCTAACAACATCCAGCTGTACACCATCAACGCCATCGACCTGGCCGCTCAGATCGGCATGGGCAAGCGTACCAACACCATCCTCCAGTCCGCTTTCTTCACCCTGGCTAAGGTTATGCCCCAGGAGGACGCCATCCAGTACATGAAGGATGCCGCCACCAAGTCCTACCTGAAGAAGGGCCAGGACATCGTGGACATGAACCACAAGGCTATCGACGCTGGTGCTACCGCCTTCGTGAAGATCGACGTTCCCGCTTCCTGGGCTACCGCCGAGGACGTGAAGAAGGAGTCCACCCTGACCGGTCCCGCCAAGCTGGTGAAGATGGTCGAGACCATTCTGGATCCCGTGGGCCGCATGGACGGCGACAGCCTGCCTGTGTCCGCCTTCGTGGATCACGTGGACGGCACCTTCGAGCAGGGCGCTGCCGCTTACGAGAAGCGCGGCGTGGCCGTTATGGTTCCCACCTGGGATGCTACCAAGTGTATCCAGTGTAACCAGTGCTCCTTCGTCTGCCCCCACGCCACCATCCGTCCCTTCATGCTGACCGAGGAGGAGGCCGCTGCC
>OGWU01001657.1_pt1 | contig 12404 bp, 7 predicted proteins | sample 1576071 | NCBI WGS metagenome assembly OGWU01 (sample SAMEA3541582, study PRJEB24748) | human gut metagenome | biome: human gut; feature: human-associated habitat; material: faeces | place: China | collected 2012
TGATGAAATGGTGGGTGAACTATGTCAATTAAGGTAGAGAATTTAACATACATATATGATGAGGGAATGCCATTTGAGCATAGGGCCCTGGATGATGTTAGTTTTGAAATACAGGACAGGGACTTTGTAGGCCTTATAGGTCACACAGGTTCAGGTAAGTCTACCCTTATACAACATTTAAATGGCTTGATGAAGCCTAGCAGTGGAAAAATATATATTAACGGTTTTGATATTACCCAAAAGGACCAGAACCTTACAGATATAAGAAAGAGGGTTGGGATAGTATTCCAGTACGCTGAATACCAATTATTTGAAGAGACTGTAGCTAGGGACATAGCCTTTGGCCCCCAAAACCTAGGCCTAGATGAGGAAGAGGTAGACAGGAGGGTCAGAAAGGCCATGGCAGATGTAGGCCTAGACTATGATCATTTCTCAGAAAAGTCGCCATTCGAGCTATCGGGTGGACAAAAGCGTAGGGTGGCTATAGCAGGAGTTATAGCTATGCATCCAGAGGTATTAATCCTAGATGAGCCTACAGCCGGTCTAGATCCTGGTGGTAGGGATGAAATCTTTGAACTTATAAAGGATCTCCATGCCAACAACGATATGACCGTAAGCCTTTCATCTCACAGTATGGACGACATGGCCAAGCTGGTAAATACCCTAATGGTAATGAATAAGGGTAGGCTTGAAATCATGGGGTCACCTAGGGAGGTATTTAAGGAGAATGCAGACAGGCTAAGGGGTATGGGATTAAACATACCACAGGTCCTAGAACTGGCCATCAAGCTAAAGGAAGCAGGTTACGATGTAAGGACGGATGTAATAACTATAGAAGAAGTAAGAACAGAGATAAAGAGATGTCTATTGGAAAAGGGAGGGTCTACAAATGCTTAAAGATATAACACTTGGGCAGTTTTACCCTGTAAAATCTCCCATACATTCACTAGATGCCAGGACCAAATTATTGGGAACCCTATTATTCATGGTGGCAATATTTGTAGTCAACCAGTTTTATCCATATGCATTTATGTTTTTATTGATATATGTGGTATCCAGGATGGCAAATATACCTATCAAGTATATAGCTAAGGGCATAAAGCCACTTAGGTGGATTATACTCTTCACCTTTGTAATAAACATCTTCTTTATCAAGGGTGGAGACCTCTTGTTTGCCCTGGGCTTTATGAAGATATATGCAAATGGTATTAGGACGGCAATTTTTATGGCCTTTAGGCTAGTGCTATTGGTAGCAGGTACGTCTATATTGACCCTGACTACATCATCAGGCATTACGATGTCCATAAAAGTAACATCGGGTACGATGTCTGCAAACTTTTCAACCGCCTGCGCACCGTCGCTTGCCTCGAAAATCTGAGTGAAGCCGTATGCGGTAAGAAGTTTTTTCATCTTGTTTCTGACCATCATTGAGTCATCGCATACAAGAACCTTTGCTTTTGAAATATTTTTTTCCATATTTCTTTTCCTTCCTGACCTCTGAATTTATATCATAATAATATTTACCCGTTTTAAACGCCGAACACGAACAGATAGCTCAGCGCAAACCATTCCCGTACCCAGTAAACAGGAACAAGATACCACGGCGTAGCGGCGCTGACGCATTTAACGTCATAGCCAAGACTTTCGGCTTGCAATCTCGCCCGCCACTGATGAAAGCCGTCGGTCACGATGGCTATTCTGAGCGGCTTCCCGCCGTCTTCAAGTATCTGTTTTGAAAACAATAGGTTTTCGTAGGTGCTTGAAGACTTGTCCTCTTTTGAGATACGGTTTTTCGATATGCCGTCATTCACGAGTGCCTCATACATAGCCTCGGCCTCGCTGATATGCTCGTTATCGCCCTTACCGCCCGAAACGATGCAGTCGGCTTTTGTATCCGCCGACAGATAGCTGCAGGCTGCGTCAAGGCGGCGCCTGAGCATAAGACTCGGACCGTCACGTCTTACCTGACAGCCAAGCACTATTACCGTGCGTGAGCCGTCCTTTTCGGGTGCGTCGTTCATATTTGCAATCATAAAAGCCGAGAGCGTTATCGCATATACCGCAAGCACACCGTATATGATAAGCACGGCACGGAAGATATATCTCACCGCTTTTTTTGCGTTGCTGAACAGCTTCGGGGTGAATATGCCGAGAAGCACCGTTACACCGCCTATTACAAACCCGAAATAAGAGCCTGTGTTAAGCGTTCCGCTGAAAAGCGGTATTATGAACATTGTCAGCACTATCGCACCTGTGACAATGAGCGTATATGACAGTATCCTTACCGGTTTTGATGAGCAGTCCGATATTCTGACCATATCGCTTCTTACTTTGACAGGAGCTTCTTTACTCTCTGCATAGCTTCAACCGTGTTTTCGTGAGTGCCGAATGCAGTAAGTCTGAACCAGCCGTCGCCGTTCTTGCCGAAGCCTGCACCGGGAGTGCCGACAACCTCGGCTTCGTTCAGGAGCTTGTCGAAGAATGTCCAGCTGTCCATTCCGTCGGGGCATTTGAACCAGATGTACGGGCTGTTCTTGCCGCCTGTATACTTGATTCCAAGCTCGTCAAACGTTTCGCTCATAACCTTTGCGTTTTGCATATAGTAAGCTATTGTAGCTCTTGTCTGCTTGTAGCCTTCTTCTGTGAATACAGCCTCTGCGGCACGCTGAACGGGATAGGAAACGCCGTTGAACTTGCTTCCCTGTCTTCTGCACCATAACTGCATAAAGCTGATTTCTTCGCCTGTGGGAGTTTCAAGCATAAGCTCCTCGGGGATAACGGTATAACCGCATCTTGTACCGGTAAAGCCTGCTGTCTTGGAAAGCGAGCATATCTCTATAGCGCACTTTCTTGCTCCTTCTATCTGGAAAATCGAGCGGGGAAGTGTTTCGTCTGAGATAAACGCTTCATAAGCCGCATCAAAGATAATTACGGATTTATTCTTTATAGCATAGTCTACCCATACCTTGAGCTGTTCTTTTGTATAAACAGAACCTGTGGGGTTGTTGGGTGAGCAAAGATAGATAAGACCGGGTTTCATGGATTCATCGGGCATAGCGGCAAATCCGTTGCCTTCCGTAGAGTTTACATAGTGAACTGTTCTTCCGCCCATTACGTTTGAGTCAACATATACGGGATATGCGGGGTCTGTTACGACAACGTCCTCGTTTTCGCTGAAGATGTCGCCTATGTTGCCGCAGTCGCTCTTTGCACCGTCGCTTATCAGCACCTCTTCGGGAGAAACGGTTACGCCGAAGCTCTTGTAGTAGCCTGCAACCGCTTCACGAAGGAAGTCGTAGCCCTTACCGCTGTCCTCGTAACCTCTGAATGTTTCCTTTACGCCCATTTCGTCAGCGGCTTTCTTCATAGCCTCAACTACAACGGGAGCCAAAGGCTGTGTAACGTCGCCTATACCCATCTTTATAATTTTATTATCGGGGTGAGCGGCAATGTACTCTCTTACTCTCTTGCCTATTTCGATAAAAAGATAGCTTTTCTTGAGATTTAAAAAGCCCGGATTCATCTTTGCCATTTGCGTTAAGTTTCCTTTCTTTCTGTAATCGGCGTGTCTTTATATCGACACAGATATACACAATATCATTATATCCGCTATAACCTCAAAAGTCAAGAAATAACGGCACTTAAAACTATCCAAATAATAAGAGCGTTTTACGGTAATTTTACTCAAAATTCAGAAAATGCGGGCAGAACTACACTTATTTAATATAATTTCTGCGATACGTCTTGAAATTCCTGCGTAAATAGTGTATAATTTTGAATGTGTGACGTTCCCGAAAAGTTAATATTACGTTAATCGGAACGTGGCACAATTACAGTCAGAATCGGCATATAGCCGTATAAATTCCCGGAAGGAAAAGAACAGATGTTGCATATAGGACTTGACGTAGGTTCAACTACCGTTAAAATTGCGGTGCTGGACGATGAAAATAATGCCGTATACAAGAATTATCAGAGGCATTATTCGGATATAAAAAAGACAATTGCAGAGGTTCTCGGCGGATGCCTTGAAACCATAGACGAGAAGAATGTTACCGTTGCGGTAACAGGCTCGGGCGGTATCTCGGTATCGCACTGGCTCGGAATACCCTTTGTACAGGAGGTTTCCGCAGGAACAACGGCAATACAGACATTCATTCCTCAGACAGACGTAGCTATAGAGCTTGGCGGCGAGGACGCTAAGATTACATATCTCACGGGCGGTATCGAACAGCGTATGAACGGCTCGTGCGCAGGCGGTACAGGTGCGTTCATCGACCAGATGGCTTCACTTCTGAATACCGATATAACAGGCATAAACGAACTTGCAAAGGACTACACGACTATATACCCCATTGCGTCACGCTGCGGTGTTTTCGCAAAGTCGGATATACAGCCGCTGCTTAATGACGGCGCTAAAAAGAGCGATGTTGCCGCATCAATATTCCAGTCGGTCGTAAACCAGACGATAAGCGGACTTGCCTGCGGCAAGCCGATAAGAGGACACGTTGCGTTCCTCGGCGGACCGCTTCACTATCTTTCGGAGCTCAGAAAGCGTTTCATCGAAACGTTACAGCTTGACGATGAACATATAGTTTTTCCGCCCGACGCAAATCTGTTTGTCGCTATGGGCGCATCTCTTGCGGAAAACCGTGAGGAGCTTTCTGTGGACAAGCTGAGGGACGATCTTAAGGCGCTTGCTACTGTCGAGGTACACGAGGTGGAAAGACTTGCGCCTCTGTTCAAAGACGCGCAGGAGCTTAAAGAATTCTGCGACAGACACGCAAAGGCGGTTATCCCCGTAAAAGAACTGTCTGAAGCCGAAGGTCCCTGCTATCTTGGTATAGATGCAGGCTCTACCACAACAAAAGCTACTCTTATAAATAAAGACGGCGATATTCTCTATTCTCACTACGGAAACAATATGGGCGATCCGCTCAAATCCGTGATTGAGATAGTAAAAGACGTATATTCGAAAATGCCCGAAAAGGCATATATAGCAAAATCAACCGCTACAGGCTACGGCGAGCATCTTATAAAGGCGGCGCTCGGCGTTGATTTCGGCGAGATCGAAACAATGGCGCACTACAAGGCCGCAGAGAAGATTCTGCCCGGCGTTGAGTTTATCCTCGACATAGGCGGTCAGGATATGAAATGTATGCGTGTAAAGGACGGGGAAATAGAGAGCATACTTCTTAATGAGGCCTGCTCGTCCGGTTGCGGCTCGTTCATCCAGAACTTTGCAAATGCGCTCGGTATGCAGCCCGAAGAATTTGCTCAGATAGGCCTTTCCGCAAAAAGCCCCGTTGACCTTGGTTCACGCTGTACAGTATTTATGAACAGCCGTGTAAAGCAGGCTCAGAAGGAGGGCGCAAGCGTTGCGGATATATCCGCAGGACTTTCCTATTCTGTAGTTAAGAACGCTCTGTTCAAGGTTATCAAGATCCGTGACCCGAAGCAGATGGGCGAAAAGATAATAGTACAGGGCGGTACGTTCCTTAATAACTCGGTACTTCGTGCCTTTGAGCTTACCTGCGGACGTGAGGTAGTACGTCCGGATAAGGCAGGTCTTATGGGTGCATACGGAAGTGCGCTTGTCGCTCTGTCCCGTGACGACGGCAAGGGCAGTACGTTAGCTCCGCTTGAAAAGCTTGAAAACTTCACTATTCAGAAAACAACCGCACGCTGCGGCAGATGTTCAAATAACTGCCTGCTCACTATCAGTAAGTTTGCAGACGGAACAAGGTACATTACGAATAACCGCTGTGAGCGTGGCGCAGGTCTTGGAAGCAAGAGCAAGGAGCTTTTGCCCAACCTGTTCGACTATAAATATAAGAGATTGTTCGACTATGAGCCACTCGACCCCGAAACAGCACCGAGAGGTGTAGTCGGCATTCCCCGTGTGCTCGGACTTTACGAGAACTATCCGTTCTGGTTCACGCTTTTCACAAAGCTTGGCTACAGCGTAAAGCTGTCACCTAAATCGAGCCGTGAGATATACGACAGAGGTATCGAAACGATGCCCTCAGAGTCGGTATGTTATCCTGCAAAGCTGTCACACGGACATATAATGTCGCTTCTTGACGAGGGCGTGAAGTTTATATTCTACCCTGCGCTTCCTTATGAAATGGATAACGGCGGAGGAGGAGATAACCATTATAACTGCCCCGTTGTCGCAACATACAGCGAGGTCATAAAGAACTCCGTACCCGAGCTTCGTGCAGATGATATAACTTTTATGAACCCGTTTTTGCCTATATATGACGAGGACAGAATGCTTGAACGTCTTATCGAGGAGTTTATGCCGCTCGGTATAGGCGGTGCGGAAATAGGCGTTGCGCTCAAAGCCGCCTATGAGGAGGACAGACGCTTCAAGGACGATATACGCTCAAAGGGCGAAGAAGTGCTTAAGATGCTCAAGGAAAAGGGCAAGAAGGGCATCGTTCTTGCAGGCAGACCTTATCATGTAGACCCCGAAATAAATCACGGTATCCCCGAAATGATAAACGGCTACGGCTTTGCTGTGCTTACAGAAGACAGCGTTGCACATTTAGGTACGGTAGTACGTCCTATCCGTGTAGTAGACCAGTGGATGTACCACACAAGACTTTATGCGGCGGCTACGCTTGTAGGTCAGACTCCCGAGCTTGAGCTTGTACAGCTTAACTCATTCGGCTGCGGACTTGACGCTATCACAACAGACGAGGTACAGGAGATACTGCAGGGCTACGGCAGAATGTATACCGTACTGAAGATAGACGAGGTAAATAATCTCGGTGCGGCAAGAATAAGACTGCGCTCACTTATCTCGGTAATGGAGGAGCGTGAAAGAAACGGCATAAAGCCCGTACCGAAGTACAAGGGTTATATCCGTCAGCCTCTGTTCACGAAGGAAATGAAAAAGGACTATACGATTATAGCACCTCAGATGTCGCCGTATCATTTTGAACTGCTTGAACAGGCATTCCGCTACTCAGGATATAATGTTGAGATACAGAAGAACTATTCAAAGGAAGTAGTGGATGAGGGATTAAAGTACGTCAACAACGATGCCTGCTACCCTGCCATTATCACTATAGGTCAGCTTCTCTATGCGCTCAATCACGGCAAGTATGACAAGGACAAGGTAGCGGTGCTTATCACCCAGACGGGAGGTGCCTGCCGTGCCACAAACTATGTCGGTATGCTCAAAAAGGCACTGAAGGATGCAGGGCTTGACAATGTTCCGCTGATTTCGCTGAATGTTGTCGGAATGGAGAAGAATCCCGGCTTCACGCTGACGCTTCCGCTGATATACCGTGCGTTCATATCGGTAATTTACGGAGACCTGCTCAGCCGTTGCGTATACCGTGTACGTCCTTATGAGGCTGAAAAGGGTGCAACCAACAGGATGTACGAGAAGTGGAACGAAAAGCTGAAGGGCGAGATAAAGAGCCTGTCGCTCGCACGTTTCAATAAGAATGTAAAGGCTATCGTTGCCGACTTTGATTCTATCCCTACGCTTGATATTGAAAAGCCCCGTGTCGGAATTGTCGGTGAGATACTTGTAAAATACCACCCTGCCGCAAACAACAACGTTGTAGAGCTTGTCGAGGCTGAGGGTGCAGAGGCGGTAGTACCCGACCTTATGGGATTCATCTACTTTATCTGCGACCACGCAAATTCACGTCACGAGCTGCTCACCGTTTCCGGTGCAAGATATAAGCTGAGCAATATGGCTATAAAGCTGATTGAATTTATGCAGAAGTCATATAAGGGAGCGATAGAAGGCACTAAGTTCGGCTCGTTTATGAAGATAAGCGATATGAGAAAGCTTGTCAAGGGCGTTGTATCGACAGGTAACATAGCAGGCGAGGGCTGGTTCCTGTCAGCCGAGATGATAGAACTTATCCACAGCGGAGTAAACAATATAATCTGTATGCAGCCGTTTGCCTGCCTGCCCAACCACGTTACAGGCAAGGGCATAATCGGAGAACTGCGCAGACAGAACCCCGAATCCAACATCATAGCCGTTGACTATGACCCCGGTGCATCTGAGGTAAATCAGGTCAACCGTATCAAGCTGATGCTGACGCAGGCATTCAGACAGATGCGTGAGAAGAAGCTCCCGACAGAAGAAAATATTGTCGCACCGGAAGCAAAGGTAAAAATCAACGATAAATATTCCGCACTCGATGTTTAAGTGCAGTTAATAACCTTGTGTTATTCTGTGAATGTAACATAAACCCAACAGAAGAAAGGCAAATATTATGGCAGAAATGAAATTCAGCACAAGTTCATCAGACACTAAGGAATTCAACGGGAAGAAAGTGGGAAAGATAGCTGTTATCGCAGTTATTGCGGTAGCACTGATTATCGTTTTGTTCAACTGCTTCTCGATAGTAAACGAAGGCTTTATCGGCGTAAAGTACACATTCGGAAAGATAACGCAGGACAATCTTGCGCCCGGTCTTAACTTCTGCATACCCTTTATAGAGGAGATAAGACAGGTCGATACAAGAGAGCAGATCTATTCGGTAACGGATGACGCTTATACAAGCGACACGCAGACGGTACAGTCGTTACAGCTTAAGCTGAACTACAGATATGACAGCGCAAAGCTTTCCGATATAATAAGAAATGTCGGAATTGACAACGTAGAGTCAAAACTGCTTGTTCAGAACGTAGCGAAAATATCAAAGAACGAAATAGGTAAAGTAAAGGCGGAGGAGCTTGTACAGTCAAGAGCCGACGTTCAGCAGACTATACAGCAGGAGCTTACAAATACGCTTGCTCCCAGCGGAATAATCGTTGTTTCATTCGCAATAGAGAACCTTGCGTTTGACGAAGCGTTTGAAACATCCATACAGGCTAAGGTTATAGCCGCACAGGATGCTCTCAAGATGGAGAACAAGACAAAGGAAAAAGAGGAAGAGGCAAAGCAGGTCGTTATAGCCGCACAGGCAAAGGCTGACAGCACAAAGCTCGAAGCGGACGCACAGGCTTACGCTATCCAGGCTGTACAAAAACAGCTTGAAACAAGCCCCAACTACATTGATTATATGAAGATAAACAACTGGAACGGCCAGTTACCTCAGATAATCGGTGACGGTGTAAATCCTTTCGTAAATCTTGACAGCAGTGCAAACAGCACAGAAAGCAAGAGTGACAAGAGCGACAGTACATCTAAGAGCAACTGACGGTCTTGAACGGCGGAATAAGGAATTTTGAATTCTTCATTTTTAAATATCAGGGGAGGGGAATACCCTCCCCGTTCTTGCCGTTTAAACGGCATAATATCAAGGGGTAATTATGGACTATTTAACACTGAAAAAACAGGTGCTGAACAAGTATTTCAGCCGTACAAACGATATGCAGAAAAAGGCGGTGTTCCGCATAAACGGAGCAGTGCTTATAGTGGCAGGCGCAGGAAGCGGTAAAACCACCGTGCTTTGTAACCGTATCGCAAATATGCTCCTTTTCGGTAATGCGTATAACAGTAATACCGTAAGAGAGCTGTCCGATGATGATATCGCTTTTGCGCAGAGTTTTCTTGCAGGTGAAATCGACAACTTTGATGCGGCTGAGCGTCTTTCGGAGATTTTCGGCGAGGACAGAGTAAAGCCGTGGAACATACTTGCGGTGACCTTTACGAATAAGGCGGCGGCAGAGCTTAAGGAACGTCTTGAAAATATGGGCGCAGATGTTGACGGTATATGGGCGGCAACGTTCCACAGCGCCTGCGTCAGAATACTGCGACAGGATATAGAAGAACTGGGTATGGGCTATAAGTCCAACTTTACGATATATGATACCGACGATCAGCTTAAGGTTATCAAGACGGTAATGAAAGAGCATAATATTTCCGACAAGGCGGTAACGCCTAAGGCAGTGCAGAATTTAATATCACGCTCAAAGGATAAGCTGATAACTCCCGATAAGTTTTCGACAAAGGGAAAGAACGGCAATGACGATTATCAGCTTTCTACCGCAAAGACTATCTATACCGACTATCAGGCAAGGCTTGAGGCGGCGAATGCGCTCGACTTTGACGATATAATAATGCTGACTGTAAAGCTGTTTGCACATTGTCCCGATGTTCTTTCGCACTGGCAGAACAGATTCAGATACATAATGGTCGATGAGTATCAGGATACCAATGCGGCACAGTATAAGCTGGTATCACTGCTTGCCGAGGGTAGCGGAAACCTGTGCGTTGTCGGCGATGAGGATCAGAGTATCTATCGTTTCAGAGGCGCTACCATTGAGAATATTCTCTCGTTTGAGGAACAGTTCGGAGCAGAGGTCATAAAGCTGGAGCAGAACTACCGTTCAACCGCTACCATACTTAAAGCGGCAAATGCAGTCATAGCGAACAATACTCAGCACAAGGACAAGAATCTGTGGTCCGATCTCGGTGACGGCGATAAGATAAGAATGGATCGCTTTTCTACCGAGCAGGAAGAGGCTATGTTTATAACAGAGCGTATCCTTGACGGAGTAAAGCAGGGGAAGAAGTACGCCGACCACGTTATACTCTACCGTAACAACGCCCAGTCAAGAACGGTCGAAACCACGCTTGCGAAGAGCGGCATACCTTATAAGATAATCGGCGGTGTGCGTTTCTATGAGCGTAAGGAAATAAAGGATATTATCGCTTATCTTTGCGTGCTTAACAATAATTATGATGAAGTGCGTTTCGGAAGAATCGTAAACGAGCCTGTAAGAGGAATAGGTGCGGCAACGCTTGACGAACTGAACCGTGTCGTATCGGGTATGGGAATATCCTATGTACAGGCAATGTGCGAGAGCGACAGCCTGCCATCGCTGTCAAGAAAGGCAAAGGTGCTTGTTCCGCTCGGTGAAACGTTCAGCGAGCTTTCACAGCATACCGATGATATTTCGGACGGAAGCCTTATTGACGATATTCTTGACCGCTTCGGCTACAGAGAGGCGATGCAAAGACAGGGACTTGAGGGCGAGGTCCGCCTTGAAAATATAAACGAATTAAAGTCCAATATGATAACCTTCGCAAAGGAAAACGAGGGTGCGGGATTATCGGAATTTTTAGAGCAGGTAGCGCTTGTTTCCGATATGGACAGCTTTGAAGCCGATGATGACAAGGCGGTGCTTATGACAATGCACTCTGCAAAGGGACTTGAATTTGATACCGTGTTTGTTGTAGGCGCAGAGGAAAACATTTTTCCCGGCTACCGTTCACAGTTTGACCCGATGGAGATAGAGGAAGAAAGAAGACTTGCCTATGTTGCTATAACAAGAGCAAAGCGACATCTTTATTTCACCTGTGCAAAACAGCGTATGCTGTACGGTCAGACAATGAGAAACAAGGTTTCACGCTTTGTGGTGGAGATACCGTCACAGTATATGGCTTATGACGATCATTCGGCTGTAACAGCGTCGGCGGCGGCAAGAAGCGCAGAGCAGATGAAACCCCGTACAAGCTATTTACAGCAACAGCAGAGATCGTACCACGCAGAACAGCGTGAAATGGAAAAACGTGTTGAGAATGTAAGCTATGCGCCGGGCGAGCGTGTGCATCACGGGGTATTCGGTGACGGAACTGTGCTTTCGGCAAAGGCGATGGGCGGAGATTGGCTGCTTGAAATAGCGTTTGACGATAAAGGTACCAAGAAGGTTGCCGCAAAGTATGCAAAAATGACGAAGATATAAGGAGTAGTATTTTGTTATAAAAGGGGTCGCAGGGGCAAAGCCCCCGACAGGGATTAGGGGCGGTAGCCCCAATAATACAGCCCCGGCACGGACGCCGGGCGTGTATGCCCAAAGTCTCTGCACGATGCAGAGCCAACCAAGCATACACAGCCCTTCACCGTGGGGAAGGGGTTTGGGGTTAGGGTTAGAGAAGTTTCTACACCAAAAACGACTTTTTCTATACCTGAATAAAGGAGTAACTATGGAGATAAAGGCTGTAATATTTGATATGGACGGGCTTATGCTCGATACCGAAAAACTGCTCGTTAAATACTGGTGCGAGGCGGCAAACAAGCTCGGCTTCCCTATGGAACGCAGACACGCACTTGCACTGAGATCATTTTCAAGAAAGTTTGCCATACCGCAGCTCAAGGAGTGGTTCGGAGAAGATTGCGACTATATGGCTATACATGATCTGCGTGTAAAGCTGATGAAGAAATATACCGATCTACACGGCATAGAGAAAAAGCAGGGGCTTGACACACTGCTTGACTATCTTACGTCACACGGCTACAGAACGGCGGTCGCTACTGCTACAAATATCGAACGTGCTGAGGAGTATCTTAAAAAGATAGGCGTTTATGACAAGTTCGAAACGATAATCTGCGGTAATATGCTCGAAAACGGCAAGCCCTGTCCCGACATCTATCTTTATGCCTGCGAAAAGCTGGGACTTGAGCCGTCACAGTGCATGGCTC
>OGWU01001664.1_pt1 | contig 12374 bp, 8 predicted proteins | sample 1576071 | NCBI WGS metagenome assembly OGWU01 (sample SAMEA3541582, study PRJEB24748) | human gut metagenome | biome: human gut; feature: human-associated habitat; material: faeces | place: China | collected 2012
GTATTAATGCGCATTGTCATTTCCGGAATTCCGATTGATGTGCAAAAAAAGAATATAAAGAATATGCACCTTCAGGTGAAGCCGCCGGATGGACATGTGGTAATTTCTGCGCCTTTATCCGTGGACGATAAAGCTATAGAGGCTTATGCCAGAACTCAGCTGGGCTTTATCAAGAGGGCTATTGCGCAGTTTCAGGATCAGCCAAGGGCATCGAAGCGGCAGTATGTTTCTGGTGAGACGATGTATATCTGGGGAAAGCAGTACTTCCTTGTCTTTAAGCCGGACAATCAGAAGAACAGCTTCGAGATTCAGAACCAGAATATTATTCTTTCCATGAGTGCCAAAAGCACGGTAAAGCAGCGGGATGCTTATGTCAAAGAGGAATATCGAAAGATTCTGAAAGAAGAGATAGAAAAACGCCTGCCCAAGTGGGAAGCACAGACAGGCCTTAAGTGCGATTCTTGGCAAACAAAATATATGGTCACAAAATGGGGTGCCTGCAGCACGGATAAAAAGAAGCTATGGTTTAATCTGCAGCTTGCTCAGAAACCCTATGCCTGCCTTGATTATATTATTTTGCACGAGCTTACACATTTAATCACAAGAAAGCATGATGCTACATTCATCGCACACATGGATAGGTACATGCCTAATTGGCGTGAAATTCGTAAAGAGCTCAACGACAGCAGACTGGACTACTATGAAGCGCAGGATGAAAGCCCACTACAGAAACTGATCGACCAATCTCGTTATGATGACATCCGGGATGCGGCCATAGCTTATATTCAAGAGGAGCATTCTGGTGACGCGAAAAGACTGTCGGTCATTGATATGGAAATCGAGAATGTTATCCATATTGAGCAGCTTGAGGATGGTGTGATTGCTTTCGATGTAATTGCATCATGCGATGTCGAAATGCCGTCCGCATCTCGCAAGGGTTATTTTAATGAGCGCTGGCTGAAGATTCATTGTCAGGTTACTCTTGGCATCGATATGAGTGGGTTCCGAATCATGTCTGTTGGTAATTGCGAGCCGCAAGAGGAATCTGATAATGACCGCCTGTCCGGAGAGCTTGTACCTATTATTTCCCGCGAACAGTTTGAAGACGAGGCGGAGAAGTTCCTAACAAGGTATTGTCCTGAAGCGTTGGAAAAACCTATGAGGGTTCCAATCGAGACAATAGCCAGCGATATGAAACTACAGGTTATCGAAGATATCCCTCTGTCAGATGATCTTACTTACTTTGGGACTATCATATTTGATAACGGAAATGTTCTCGATAAGCACCGGAAGATTACAATTCGCAATGCCAAACGAGGAACCGTATATCTTGATCCGCGTGTTTCCTATGAGAGGTCTGTAGGAACAAAGCGCACTACACTGGCACATGAGTGTTTTCATTGGCATCGTCATCAGCCATACCACGTGCTGATGAAAATGATAGGTGCCGATGATAATCTGGGAAAAGCAATTCAATGTCAAATAGCCGCTAATTCCATGGATTCAGATAAATGGAAGGCTGTAGACTGGATGGAGTGGCAAGCCAAGGGCGTCGCTCCGAGAATCTTGATGCCTGCGAAATCGACGCGCTTGAAGGCAGATCAGCTTCTTGCAGTTTATGGCGGGGCTGATGATGCGAGCATTGCAGCCTACGAGAATGTCATTGATGAACTTGCGGAGCTGTTCGATGTGTCGAGACAGGCCGCCAAGGTTCGCCTGATGGATCTGGGATATTCCAAAGCCGAGGGCGCATATCCATTTGTGGATGGTCAGTATGTTCGCGGATATTCATTTGAAGCAGGTGCCTTGGATAAGAATCAGACGTTCACTATTCCATATGCCGATTTGTTTAAGGCGTACTGCTTTGATCGTGAGTTTAAGAAGCTGATTGACAGCGGACAGTTTATTTTTGCAGATCGTCATCTCGTTCTCAATAACGAGAAATACATAGCGAGAGATCAGTCTGGGAGTGCTACGCTGTCAGAATATGCTCTCTCGCACATGGATGAGTGCTGCGTCGTCTTCTCGAAGGGATATAGCTATCAATCGAAATATCAAGGGGCAAGGTATTACACGCAGTTTATGCGGAATGCCGCACCGGTTGAAAATCAGGTTGAATATTCCTTTGAACTTAATGCGCACAACAAGACACTTCTTGAGCAAATCAAGAACGCAAAGCGCCGTTCAGAGGCCATGCGTAGATATCCCGGTTCTTTTGCTGAGACGCTGGTTGCGCTTCAGAAGGAAAGGAAGCTCTCAAATAAGCAGTTGGCTGACCGCTCACTTGTGGGAGAAAAAACCATTCAGCGTTTGAGAAACGATGAAGAGTATCCGACTTCAGTTCAGACAGTTCTTGCATTATGCGTAGGTCTGAAGCTGCCTTTGCCAGAGGCTGAGATGTTTCTCGGTAAAACAGACTTTAAATTAAATTCAATGAAGGGTGAAGGATACGTTTATCAATGCGTATTAGGAGCCTGTGCTGAGAATTCAATTTATGAAATAAATGAAATGCTCAAAGAAAACGGAATTACTCCTCTGGGGAGCGATCCCGATCTTCAGTGAGTCAAGGAGGAGGACTAACCATGGCAGTGCCAAAATACGATGAATTAATGAAGCCTTTACTGGCAGCAGTAAAAGACGGTGAGGTCTATAAAATTAAGGATGTTACTGCCGTGTTAGCTCAACAGCTAAATTTATCAGCAGAAGACCTCGCAGAAATGCTTCCGAGCGGTAGGCAAACCGTGTTTAAAAACAGGGTCGGATGGGCGAAGACTTATCTGAAAAAAGCTGGACTCCTTGATAGTCCTGCCCGCGCCACTATCGTCATTACGGAAGCTGGAAAGAAAGTAGTTGCAGAAAATCCAGAGAAAATAGACTCCAAATATCTGGAACAGTTTCCCTCGTTTGTAGATTTTGCATCCGCCTCTGATCCTGTAAATGGAGATGATTCGGTGTCTACGATTTCAAAGCCGACGGATCTTACGCCCGATGACCAACTTGAAGACGCATATAAGCAGATTAATGCAAGCCTTGCATCTGATTTGTTGAGTGAGGTTCTGAAAATCTCGCCATACACCTTTGAAAAGCTCGTTGTTGATCTTCTTTCAAAGATGGGTTATGGAACTGTGGCTTACGGAAGTCATGCAACAGTCGCTTCCGGTGATGATGGAATTGATGGAGTCATCATGGAGGACAAGCTCGGATTCTCTTTGATTTATATGCAGGCTAAGGAATGGGCACCAGATAGAGTTGTTGGCCAGCCGGACATTCAGAGCTTTGTTGGTGCGATTGCCGGGAAGCACGGCGATGGACTTTTCGTTACGACAGCTAAGTTCTCACAGAAGGCTAAGGATTACGCAAATACTCATCACATTATTCTGATTGATGGTGAGAGACTTGCTAATCTGATGATTGAGTATAACTTCTGTGTGTCAACACGGAAAACGTTTGAAATTAAGGCAATCGATACGGATGCTTTGGCTGAATATCAGGATGAATAATTTGCTTGCGAAAAAGCAGGAAGTTGGAGGGAATACATTATGGCAAATGAGCTGCAGCCATTGTCGCTGCTCTTTCAAAATAGATTATTCCGGATACCGGACTATCAGCGTGGCTATGCGTGGTTGCAGCAACAGTTGGTGGATTTTTGGGATGACCTTGTAAATCTTCAGGCTGACCGTTATCACTATACAGGTCTCCTGTCCCTTAAGCCTCTAAAAAGCAAGGAGACCGTCAGCTGGGGCGAGGACTTGTGGCTGGTCGAGAACGGATATAAGCCTTGTCATATCGTTGATGGCCAGCAGCGCATCACCACGTTTGTCATTCTCTTGAACGAGATCGTGGGATTTGTGCGTGGCTTAGATGAGAACAAGGGTAAGTCTGATAAAGAAATCACGCTGGGGTATGAAACGGTCGAAGAGATTGTCTCAAAATACATCTGCCGAAAAAGACCGCCAAACGGAGTAGTAACAACATACCTTTTTGGCTATGAGGTCGACAATCCCAGCGCAGAATACATGAAATATAAGGTGTTCGATGAGCCGTATTCCGGCGCAGTGAATGAGACATACTATACGAAGAATCTAAAGTTTGCAAAGAACTTTTTTGCAGAGAACATTAGGAAACTATATGATGAGTCCGGAGAAGGCGGCCTTGAGGCAGTAAATACGCTGTATAAAAAACTCACACAGCGCCTGATGTTTAATCTCCATGAAATCGACGATGATTACGATGTGTTTGTAGCTTTCGAGACCATGAACAATCGTGGTAAGAAGCTGACGAATCTTGAATTGTTGAAAAACAGACTGATCTATTTGACCACGCTTTATGATGATGAGGTATTTGACGAGAAGGACAAGTCTGCCCTCCGTAAGAAGATAAATGACGCTTGGAAGGAAGTCTACTATCAGCTTGGTAGGAATAAGAGTGTTCCGCTTTCTGATGATGATTTTTTGCGTGCGCATTGGATTATCTACTTCAGGTATTCCCGTAAACGTGGCGATGACTACATTAAATTCCTGCTAAGCAAGTTCTCGTCAAAGGGCATATTTGAAAAGGCACCAGTTCTGGTTGAGACAGAGGCCGAGTCGGTTATCAGCGATGATGTTACTGATGCAGACGACACGGAAGTTACTGAAACAGAAGAACAGGAAATCATAGAGGTATCCAAACTCCAGCCAAAAGAAATCGAGGACTATGTCAACAGCCTCAAAGATATGGCGAAGTACTGGTATGACACCTATTTCCCATTTGAAAGTGCTAATCTTACTCCTGAAGAGCAAAAACGAGTCGATAGGCTTAACCGTATCGGCATCGGACATTTCAGGCCGCTGGTTACTGCGGTCATCAGTCGGCGGGATATTTCTGCGAACAGCAGAGTTAAAATCTTTGAAGCAGTTGAGCGCTTTATCTTTGTTGCATTTCGCTTGGGTAATTTTAATGCATCCTATGGCAGCAGTGATTATTATCGAGCTGCACGTCAGGTGTATGTGAAAGAAACGGATGTTGATGAGCTCTGTAAAGAAATATATGACAGGACAACGAACGATATCGATTTTGCCACGCAGAACTTTGTCACCAGAATTGAGAAATATTTTTCTACAGGGAATGGCTACTACGACTGGAACAGTCTGCGATACTTCTTTTATGAATATGAGGCTAAGCTGGCAGAGAAAAATAATATAGATCGTTTCTGCACGTGGTCAATGTTTACAAAGTCCGAGAAGGATAAAGTGTCTATCGAGCATATTCTCCCTCAGACACCGACGAAGTATTACTGGCGTAATATGTACCGGCAGTTTAAGGATTCGGAAATCAAGATGCTTTCTGGAGCACTTGGGAACCTTCTGCCGTTGTCTCAGAGCGTAAACTCGGCTTTGCAGAATGACAGTTTTGAGGATAAGAAGCATTCCAAAACCACAGGACGTCGCGGATACGAGAATGGATCTCACTCAGAGATAGAGGTATCCAAGCTGCAGGATTGGACTGCATTTGAGATATACAGCAGAACTGAAAAGCTTCTCGTTTTCATGCAGGAACGCTGGAACCTGCAATTCGACGAAGAACAGTTGGAAAAGCTGATCGGCATTTCGTTCGTCAAAGATGGACGAGAAATCCCGGAGGAGTTGGAGGAAGTATCGGCAAACGTACCGGAATCCGAGGAAAGTGCAGAAGGCTCCGGAGATGATCAAAAACTGCAATTCTGGACAGCATTCGTAAACTATGCTAATGAGCACGGCAGATCAAGCAATATAGCAAAACAGAAAGCTGCTGGCCGAACATATTACGATGTGCACATAGGCGCGAACGGCTATCACTTATTCTTTTCCATTCCCTATGGTAAACGAATCAAGATGGGCATCTACACCTATAATGTGGATACCTATAACCGTCTGAAAGAATTGAAAGATCAGATTGAGACCGAATTTGGTGAGAACCTAAATTGGGAATACTCAAAATCGACAGGTACAACACGTTCCATCGTTATTGAGGAGAAGGCTGATGTATTCAATCCAGCAGAGCAGCAGAAAATATTTGATTGGATCATCGACCATTTTGACCGGATCACGACAGCATTATCTATGGCCGGAGAACGTCTCAATATAAGCGGTGATTCCTCTGAAACGAGGTTTGAGATTAGAAAACGCTACTGGACGTATGCCTTAGCCAAAATCCATGAGGCACATGGTAATCCCGGCTCTTTCAGCAATGTGAATCCGAGTACGGACAACTGGATAAACGGATTCTTTGGCATTGGAGGTTTCTACCTCTGCTGTGTTGCGAATTTTGACTCTGCTCGTTCAGAGGTCGTATTTGCCAGAGCGGAGAGATCAGAGAATAAAGCTGCGTTTGATGCTCTTTACCAGCATAAAAGCGAGATTGAATCGAAGCTGGGAACGGAGCTTCAGTGGAACCGTGGAGATGATATCAAATCCTCGAAGGTATTTATTCAGCTTGATAACGTGAGCATTGAAAACGAGGATGACTGGCCGCAGATGGCAAAGTTCCATGCAGAATGGTCAAAGAAGTTCTACGATTTGATTGTGCCGTATATAACGGTAGATTGGCAATAGTCCACTCAGGACGAGGTGCACTGATGGCAAATTTAAATTCTGAGAATCCGCACGTCGGACGCAAGTTCCAAGAATTTGTGCAAACGATTCTCAAAGAAAAATATAATACATATTTTGAGCAAGAAGCAGCAATCCCCATCGGCAGACCGCCAAAGGAGCACAAGTTTGATCTTGCCAATGCTGACAGGTCTATCGTGGCTGAATGCAAATGTTATACGTGGACTGATTCCGGGAATGTTCCGAGCGCAAAGTTGATGGGCTTGGACGAGGCTGTATTTTACTTTGGCTTTCTGCCTTCTGGGACAAAGAAGCTGCTTTGTATGAAAAAAGCAGTGTTTCGTGGCAAGCAGGAAACACTGGCTGAGTATTATGTTCGAGCACATGGGCATTTGCTTGAAGATGTCTCTGTAATAGAAATTTCTGATGATGGAACAATCAAGATTGTCAGAGATGGATCATCGATCCCAGCAGAGGCATATTAGGGCTACGACGATGAAATCCCATGCACTTGTGGAGCCGTCAAAGGTTGAGGCGATTTAATGCTTGATAATATGAATGGAGAAAATGCATGGTTTTTAATACATTTATAAAATGTCAGGTTTGCGGAAGTATTACCAGAGTCCGATTACAGGTTGGATGGCAAGAAGAACATCCTATTGTTGTGGCTTGCGGTAAATGTGGTACTTCCTTATCTGGCAGCGTTAAGATAGGACAAAACCGACCGGGGCTAAAGTTTTCTTTTGACAATGCGGATGAAATCCCGGATGCTGAAGCTGATTACATGGTTGAATGCTCTGGTGAATTCCCGACCGTGAAACAAGGCAAAGCAGCGGAGTTGGAAGAAGTCGTCATTACTCCGTTTATCCGCTATATGAATCGTATGAAGACGGATGATTCATATGAGCAGTTCGGAAAAGCGGTATCACAGCTTAATGCAACAGAAAAGAAATGGAAGAGCTATAAAAGAATCATTGACCTCTTCAGAAATAATAGTGAATACCTTGTTCAGGAGATACAAAAGGAATTCTCCGGACAATACTTTCAGTGCAGAGATGAGTCTGAGGTATTGAGAGCTATTCATATGATTGAGGTTCATGGGTTTTATTCTGCACTCAAAAAAGACATCTTGGATAATCTCTCTTTTAGTGCAGGAATTATGAAACTGGACTCTGTTCAGCTGAAGAGCTTAGTAGACTTCTTAAATTCACATGATGGTTATCATCTTGAGGAGCTACAGGATTTGATATATAAGGTCTATGATGATTTTATAAAAATATACCAGCGCCTCATTCCTGCTCTCGCTTTACAGTATTGCAAAGATGATTCTTTTGATTTCGAAGTTGAAGGCTCGACAACAAGTAGCTTTGATAGTGTAAAACAGTTCTATTTGGATGTTTATGAAGCCCTTGGTAATTTGCTTGTTATCCCGGTCGCTCTTAATAACATAAAATACAGGGCTGACGCGAATTCAATGAATCCTTTGGAAAAGAATGTATCTTCTTTAGAGGATTATATAAAGCTCACAAAGGCATCAAAGTATCATTTTTGCTTGAACACAGAAGTCTATACCGATTTCTTGGATGTTGTAGTAAATGCAAAACTGAGAAATGCGATTGGACACAATGATGTTGAATATGACGCGGTGAGTCAGGTTATTACTTACATTCCAAATCCAAAAGACAGAACCGTAAAGAAAACGGAATACCTTCTCGAATTTGAAAATGAAGCGATGCACATGTTTCAGGCCTTATTGGGTGTTTCAGAATACCTGTATCGACTAAGAGAGCTTTCTCTTATGTATGATGGCAAAATACCACTTATGGTTCAGGAAAGAGCAAACTGGCCAAAGAAGATAGGACGTAATGATCCATGTCCATGCGGAAGCGGAAAAAAGTACAAATTCTGTCACGGGAAGAATTAATGTTGAGGCGATGGGATTTCAGACTTGTTCCCTCAGAGCGAAGTCTTGAAGCGGTCGGCGAATCTGTGCGTTTGCATATTATAAGTAGGAGCAAGGTCTTTGACCTGTTTCCGAGAACGTACAAGGGCAAAAATAGGTGTGTTTCGAGACGAAAACACGCTTTGATAAATTCCCGCGAACGACCGCTAAAATCTGACATCAATCTGGAGCAATCGAGCCAGGTGGAGGTGGTGGGGCCGGACACCAAGCCCTTTACCATGACAGCCCCCATGATGACCGACAGCCAGGGGCTGCCGCTGACGGAGCCGAAAACGCCGCAGATGGTGTTTACCATGCAGCTGCCCCATCCGGTGCCGCCTATGAGCTTTGTCCGCCACGCGGTGGACCTGGGCGGAAGATAAATGTGTTGAAGCGGGAATCCGACTTGCCGGATTCCCGCTTTTGATATAAATTCCCGAGCCTGGATTGCCGTGATGGTTCGGCCATAGCCCGATCACGCAAAAAGGATGGCCATCAAAGCTCGGAATGGAAACCTGGCCGACTTTTTCCCTTCTTGGTTCAGTTTATCACAACAGCATCCTGGTTGATATACACGGTGTAACCTTCAGAGAATTCGGGAATGTAGGCAAAAAAGCAATACATTCGAGCCACCCCATTTTCAATTTCGTAGGAGTAAAATGTTGAAAATGCGGAGTCTGACACGGATGGGAGCGGATCCTGATCTGTCGACATGTAAGTAATGAGAATGTAGTGCTCCCCATAGTCCGGGACGAAGCACTCTGTTATGTGGCACAAGTTGTCCTCTATTTGTGCCACTTTATCGGTGTAACGCAAAGAAATAGGGGCGACCTGTCCATTGTCGAGGATCTGAAAAACATTCCATTCGTAGTCGCCGTTTGATGCATCGTACCAATACAGTAGGGCAGTTTCCGTTCCATCTACCCGCAGGATGACATCCTTTTTTGATAAATCAACGAATGAAGGCCAAACGGTAACTGAAGACATGCAGGCCGTCAGCATACAAAGCAAGGAACACACGCAGAACGCGATGGCGAAGTGTCGGAACGGTTTCATATGTTTTCTCTCTTTCCTCTTATATGGCGGTGGGAAGCTCTTACCCCTACTATATACAACACCGTTGCAGCCGTTTTGCAACGGACTTTTTGTATTTTTGGAAAGATTGTGGTATATGCCAAAAAGCACACGTGTTTTTTGGCCGTTATGCCCGGGGAACGGAGCCTCTGTCGGGATAAATACCGCAAAAGAGAACGGCGCGACCGAAGCCGTGCCGCTCTCTGAAAACGAAAGGTTCTTATCGCTTTTTAATTATCCGGCGTTGTGATTATCTGGCTGCATTGTGCCCGGCCTTATTGATCCTCGGCCCGGCGCTTATAGGACTCGTATTTGGCCTTGGCGGCGTCCTCCGCCTCGGCGAACAGGACCTTGGCGTTCTCCGGGAAGCTCAGCTCCAGGGAGGAGTAGCGCACCTCGCCCTTCATGAAGTCGTACAGGGCCATGCTGGGCTCCTTGCTGTCCAGGGTGAACTTGTGGGTCTCGGGACTGTAGCGGTACAGGTTCCAGTAGCCGGAGGCCACGGCGTCCTTCATCTCCTGCTGGAGAATTCGTTTTTCCTGCAGATTATGATGCTTGGAGTATTCCAGTGAAAGGAGTTCGTTTTTACGAGGCCTTATTTGAGAAAAAAACTCTTAGTAAGATGGGATGGGTAAGCACTCCGGTGACGATTGAGACAACAGATAGCCTTTATTTGGCTATTCATGAAGCAAATCTTACAGATTATGCTGCCATGAACTTGAAGCCGGTTGAACAACTTGAAGATAATAAAACGGTTACATTACGTGCGGCTCTTACACCTTGGAGTACAGGTGAGAAAGTACGTGTTACCGATACCCGTGTATCTCCTTGGCGTACAATGATAGTGGCTGAATCTGCCGGTGATTTGCTTCTTTCCCGTCTCATGTTAAATCTTAATGAACCTTGTCGTATAACCGATACTTCCTGGATACAACCTATGCGCTATATTGGAATTTGGTGGACTTATCACATGAAGCATAACACCTGGCATGCCGGTCCCCATCATGGGGCCACAACAGAGAATACAATGCGTCACATCGATTTTGCTGCTGCCAATAACCTGGGAGGTGTACTGGTGGAAGGGTGGAATGAAGACTGGGCTACTTGGAAGTTTAGTTTCACAAAACCTTATACCGATTTTGATATACAACGTATTACTGATTATGGGCGTAGCAAAGGAGTAGCTTTGATAGGACATCATGAAACTGGCGGTAATGTTTCCAATTATGAAAATCAGATGGAAGATGGTTTCAAGTTCTATGAGAAATATGGTGTGCATCAAGTAAAAACGGGTTATGTGGGCGATTTGCTTGATGGGAAAGAATATCATAGCAGTCAGTTTGGTGTACTTCATTATCGCAAGGTAATAGAGGCTGCTGCCCGTCACCGTATCTGTATTGATAATCATGAACCGGTGATTCCTACAGGTTTGCAGCGTACTTTTCCTAATCTGATGACACAAGAGGGAGTACGTGGACAAGAATGGGACGCTTGGGATGTAGATGGTGGAAATCCTCCCTCTCATACCGTAATATTGCCTTTCACTCGTGGGTTGGCAGGCCCGATGGACTTTACACCGGTGACGTTTCGGTTTGTTAACGATGTAATGCCACAGACACGTGTACATACCACACTGGCCAAACAATTGGCGCTGTTTGTGGTGCTCTATTCACCGTTACAAATGGCTTCGGATGAAATAGAGAATTACGAGGCTAATCCGGAACCTTTTAATTTTATAGTATCTTGTCCTACAGATTGGAGTAGAACAGTGGTGCCGGAAGCATGCATTGGCAGTTATGTTACTATTGCCCGTTGTGATAAAGGAGAGGGATGCTGGTATATAGGCAGTATCACGGGAGATGAGGAACGAACGGCTAATATCAGTCTGTCTTTTCTCGATACAGATAAAAGCTATCTGGCTACTATTTATCGTGATGCTCCTGAGTCCGATTATGAGACATGTCCTGCTGCTATACTTATAGAAGAGCGCGAAGTGACTTATAGTGATACCCTCACCATTCGGCAAGCACGTAGTGGAGGAACTGCCGTACGTCTGTGTCCTATAAAAGACTGTTGAGCCGGAGGTATATTGGGGCAGAGTTGTTTATATTTTCTCTCTCAAGTATTCGTAAAAGCTATATTGCGACCGTACCTTCTCCTTTTGCGGTCGTGACGACTTCCAGCGGTTTCGCAACCGGTCGTCCACGAAGCAGGCTTTCCGTTTGTCTGACAGTTGTATGGATAGCATATCGATGAGCTCTTGCTTCAAGTCCGGGTCCAGAATGGGGGTGACGGCTTCGATACGGCGGTACAAGTTACGCCGCATCCAGTCCGGCGAGCCGAGGAAGAGCTTGGGTGCGCCGCCGTTGACGAAGTACCACACACGGGCATGTTCCAGAAAGGTATCCACGATGCGTGTCACGCGGATGTTGTGGCTGTACTCCTGCCCAGGGATGAGGCAGCAGATGCCGCGGACAATGAGGTCTATCTCTACACCGGCTTGCGAGGCTTCGTAGAGGCGGTCTATCATGGCGGGGTCTTGCAGGGCATTCATTTTTAGGATAATCCGTCCTTGCTTGCCTTGCCGGGTCAGTTCTATTTCGTGATTGATGAGGCGGTTCAGTTCAGGAATCAGGTTGAAGCGGGCCACAAGCAGGCGGTGGAACACTGGATTTTCCTTTCCCTGCAGAGTACGGAACAAGTTGTGCAGGTCGTTTACAATCACCGGGTTGCAGGTGAATAGTCCGCTGTCCGCACAGAGGGTGGCGGTCTTTTCGTTGAAGTTGCCG
>OGWU01001671.1_pt1 | contig 12360 bp, 8 predicted proteins | sample 1576071 | NCBI WGS metagenome assembly OGWU01 (sample SAMEA3541582, study PRJEB24748) | human gut metagenome | biome: human gut; feature: human-associated habitat; material: faeces | place: China | collected 2012
AATAATAATTTCTGCGGGAATGGTGTAATCTTCGCGGATCGGACCATCTCTCCGAAGATGCAGGAGGTGTCGTATCTGTATCAGCCTTATAAACTTACGCCTTCAGAGACAGGAGTTACCATCCGAAGTTTACGGCTTTTTGAGAACGGAGAGTATTACCGAATCGTCTGGCGGCTGGAAAAAGAAGGAAGGGTATTAAAATCCGGAGAAGCGCCGCTTGTGATCGAACCGGAGAGTACGGTTTTCGTAGAGGCGGACCTTTCGATTCCAGAAAAGGCAGAGGCAGGAGAATATGTCAGAACAGCAGCTCTTGTCATGGAGAGAGACACTCCTTATGTGAAACGTGGGGAGGAAATCTGCTTCGGTCAGACCACAGAACAAAAAGAAGAGAAAGGCAAAAGAGAAGAAAACAAGCATCCTCTGCTTCGAACAGTGGATGGCGATAGTTCTTTTTCCGTAGTGGGAGCGGATTTTCGGATTACTTTCCAGAAAGCGACTGGAAAACTGGTCTCCTGGAAAATCGGGGAGAAAGAGCTGGTGTACGATCCGGTACATACGCTGTCGCTGGAATTTTGGAGAGCGCCGACAGATAACGATGAAGGATACCACATAAAGGAGAAATGTTATTTCTGGAAGTCCCCGATTACCTCTCAGCGTTTGACGGTTGTGAATTCTTCACAGCAGCAACAGCTCCCGAAGGTCTGACAGGCGTATTCAACGCTATCGACAAGGATTCTGAGGTTGGTATATGGACAGGCGACTCCGCAAACTTCAAGCTCCAGCTTGCTGAAGCAGCATTTGCCGGCAAGGGTGACGCAGGCTTCAAGGCTATCGCAGACTCCGTTAATCAGAAATGGGCGGCTACAAGAGATGCCAACGCAGAACTTGAAGCATACATCAAGGCTAACGGCTAATTAACGCTATCGTATTTTCTTCATAGATACTCCAAACACACAAACCCGTACGGAAAGGCGTAAGTCTTTCCGTATAGGTTTTTATGGAGAAAATTAACTAATTTACAAAAATAGAAATTATTTCTTGAAAGGACAGATTTATGGCTACTCAAGGCGTTACCGCAATTCAGAAGCGTCGCACATTATGGCAGTGGCTTAAAGGCTATACAGGTCAGAAATACATGACCACAGTGCTGTTTCTGGCGATACCTGTCGCACTGCTGATACTTTTCACTATTATCCCTGCTGTTAATATGATAATATTCAGCTTCCAGCAACGTGACCAGCTTGGCGTAAATGTACAGTGGGTCGGTTTTGACAACTATAAGACGCTGTTTACCGATATGGCATATCTTTCAACGCTCATCAACAGCTTGTACTACTTTGTCGGCTCGTTTATACAGCTCGGACTTGCACTTTTCATCGCAACTCTGTTATGCTCGAAAATAAAGCTCGCAGGACTGTTCAAGGGAGTTATCTTCTTCCCGTATCTTATGAACGGCGTTGCGGTAGCGCTTATCTTCCAGAGATTCTTCAGAGGCGATGACGGCGGTACGCTCAACTCCATAATTGCACTTTTCGGAGCAGATCCTGTAAAGTGGCTGTCAAACGGCGCTATCAACAACTGGTGTCTGGTTTTTGCGTCGGTATGGCGTTATATCGGCTTTGATATTCTGATGTTCATCGGTGCTATCCAGTCTATCTCGCCCGACATTTACGAAGCGGCAGATCTTGACGGTGCAAACGCATGGCAGAAGTTCTGGCACATAATTTTCCCCGGTATCAGAACAATCATCGCATTACAGCTTATCCTTGCCATAAAGGGTGCGGCTTCTGTATTCGAGATACCGTATATTATAACCGGCGGTAAGATGGGAACATCGACCTTCGTTATCAAGACGATCGAAACGGGCTTCCAGTACCAGAAGATCGGACTTGCATCCGCAATGGCTATCGTCCTGCTGTTTATAATAATAGTGATTACGATGATCCAGAAGATATTCTTTAAGGAAGAAAAGTAGGTGTAACAATGACAGACAATATCACAACAACCGAAAACTCCGGACAGACCTCTTTCAATATGGATAAATACAGGTTCAAGGAAACACCTAAGGGTGTAAGAATACTGATAGACGTATTGAAATACGCCGTGCTTGTCATAGCCTGCCTTATAGTTATCGTGCCTCTGGTAGTCGTATTACTCGGCTCGCTGAAAAGCCACGAGGATTTTCTGACAAGCGGAGCGTTCGAACTTCCTAAGGTGGTGGAGCTTTCAAACTTCAAGACGGCGTTCCTGCAGGGCAACGTAATGAGGGGCCTTATCAATACCGCTATTATCCTTGTGTTCTCTTGCGTAGGTACAATAATCACAGGTACTATGACCGCCTTTGTTGTACAGCGTTTTACAATGGTGTTCACAAAGCTCGTAAAGAATATATTCCTTATTGCCGCACTCCTGCCGAATATTTCGATGCAGGTAACGGTATTCCAGGTAGTGCACGCACTCGGCCTTTATGACACCCTCGCCGCACCGATAATCCTTTATATCGGTACGGATATAGTTTCGATCTATATCTTCATACAGTTCCTCAATAACATATCCGTATCCCTTGATGAAAGTGCGATACTGGACGGTTGTTCATATCCGAGAGTATACCTGAGCATTATTCTCCCTATGCTCCGTCCTGCTATTGCGACCGTGCTTGTAATCAAGTTTGTAAGCATATACAACGACTTCTATACAGCAAACCTGTATATGCCCAGTGACGGACTTCAGGTCGTATCGACAGCCCTTTACAAGTTCATCGGTCCTTACGGCTCACAGTGGGAAATTATCTTCGCCGGTGTAATTATCTGTATTATACCTACTCTGATAATCTTCCTTTCAATGCAGAAGTTTATTTACAGCAACCTTGTTTCAGGCTCTGTAAAGGAATAAACGCTTTCAGTTCTCCTTGATATATATGAAAATGACGTCACGCCGAAAAGCGTGACGTCATTTTGTTTACGGGAAAGTTTGTACATAAATGCAGACGTTCATAATTTTTAACGGCGTGAGTTTTTCCTGCTGAAAACGCAGATAAAACAGCCGTTTTATTTGTAGCTGCTACCCTTATATATATTGGGATAAATTAAATTGAATGATAATAAACGGTTCCTTTTATACGAAGCAACACATAGCTCCAACGAGAGCTTTTTAACACTTATAGACCGGTAGCATTCATTTCTCAGGAGTGCCGCCGCTACTGTCATAGCAGTTTTCTTGTCATCATACCGTGCAGCATATTCCGGACAATATACGGTTGCTTTTGCGGAATTAATGTATTTGATTTTCCCATCCTTGCTTATAACCTCGAGTACATAAGCCATGCTCCCACCTCACTTTACAATTATCCGATAATAAAATTATAATTTAAAGAAAGGCGCATTTCAATAACAAATTAAAAATAAAGTTGAAAAATGGGATAATATGTCAGAAATTTTGTCGAATTTATTGAAATCACTGAAATAATCCGAATTTTACTCTCAGACGGCAACATTTTTTCAATAGTGCATCGCCTGTTATAAGCACAAATATTACTGTGGATACTGCGTGGATAAGATCAAAGGGTATGCCTGAAACGATATAGGCGGTAATTGTCTGTAAGTTTATATCGGTCGTGTAGGTAAGCACACTTGATATATTCATTATTCCGCCGTAAATAACGAGGACTGACAGGAAGGAGTAGATACAAAGGGCGAGCGTGTTGCGCTTTTTCGAGAAGATGATACCTGCAAAAAAGCCAAGAAGCCCCATTGCAAACATCTGCCACGGCGTCCACATACCCTGACCGAACAGCATATTCGATATCAGCATAGACACCGCACCGACAAGAAAGCCTGCCTGTGCACCGAGCGCCGTTCCGCTTATGATAACGATTGCGGCAACGGGCTTGAACTGCGGAAACATAAAGAAAAGCTCCCTTCCTGCGACAGCCGCCGCAGAAAGCACGGCAAGCACCGCTATATCCTTTGCGGACGGCTTCTTTTTTTCAAAGCTGATAAAGAAAGCGGCAAGGCACTCGACAAGCACAGCAAGAATTATCAGCAGATGCTTTCTTGTGCCGTTAGGGACAAAAAGTGTGCCGAGTATCACTGTGAAAGGAATAAGAACGGCGGTTATAACGCCTGCGACAATATCGGACGGAGTTACTTTTTTTGCGGTTACGGGCGGCTTTGCCATTGAGTTTTTCGGGGCAACGCCGATAATAAGCATAATCATAGGAACGCACAGCAACGCATATTGCAGCCAGAACGGCTCTGACGGTATCTCAAAAGGGAATATGCCGGTACCGGCTAAAAGCATAAAAACAAATCCGACACTGCCGAGCGAAAGCATTACCTTTCGGAAAGCCGAGAGCCTTTTGCGTTTTTTGCGTTGCGGTACTGCTGTGTCGGGCTTATCGCCTTTTATGACGTGAAAACGTCCGGAGAGATCGCCGTAGTTTTCAGCCACTCCTCTGAGAGAAGCTATAAGCCCTGCGACAGTGTAAACATTATCGCATACGTTTTTGGCGATTTTCGCACTGTCTGTAGTGAAAAACGAGGAATCGGAAAAGAACTGTGACGGCGGCAGAGATACGCTAATTTCTCCGTCAAAAAGCAGGGCGCATATATCCGCCGTTTCGGCACAGAAATCCATATCGTGACTGACAATCACAATCGTTTTCCCGTCTGCTTTAAGCTGTTTCAATAATGCCGAGAACATCTGCTTATATACTGCGTCCGCCGCCTTAGTCGGCTCATCAAGAAGAAGTATATCCGCACCGTAGGAAACGAGCTTTGCGAGCGCCGCCTTCTGCCTTTCACCGCCGGATAAGTCAAACGGGTGACGTGACAGCAGGTGCGTAAGATTAAATGCGGCGGCTATCTCGTCGGCATTATCGGCAAATTCTTCTCTGAGCGTTTCCTTATTGAAAAGCAGGGTAGGGTCTTGCGGAAGGAAACCTATCTTTCCGCCGTTTATCGTTATTTTTCCGCTGTTTTGCTTGAGCGTACCGCAGATAAGGCTTAGCAGGGTCGATTTTCCTGCGCCGTTTCCGCCCACTATTGCGGTTATGCTCCCTTGCTTTATGTCAAGCGAAAGGTTTCTTATAATATCTCTTTTGCTGTTCTTATAGCCGAAAGACAGATTTTTAACGGATATACAGCTTTCCTCCGACAGCGTATAGTCTGCGGCGGCAGGTGATACGAGCCTGTGATTTTCGCCGTAGGACGTATACCAGTCCTTAGCGGAGGGAACGTCAAGCAGTGGAAGAACATCGCTGACAGATGCACTTGCTCTTACACCTGCCGGCATTTCAAAAAGCATAGGGTGATTATTTTCTGACAGATGCTCTATAAGAGAGCTTGCGTCGCCGTCGTGACACACCTTGCCGTTGTCGAGCATAACCGCACGCTTTGCAACGGACAAAAGACCGCCGAGCTGATGCTCGGCAACAATCACGGTCGTACCAAGTTCCTTGTTTATTCTTACAAGCAGTGAAATAAACTGCGTGGATGCGATAGGGTCAAGCTGTGAGAGCGGCTCGTCAAGGAGCAGTACATCGGGATTCATAGCCATTACAGACGCTAAATTGATCATCTGCTTCTGACCGCCCGAGAGCTTGTCGCAGTCGCAGTACAGCAAGTCCTCTATGCCGAAGAACAAAGCAGTCTGGGAAACCTGCGAGCGTATTTCGTTTTGTGAAAGTCCTATGCTTTCCGCACCGAAGGCAAGCTCGTGCCAAACCTTGTCGCAGACGATCTGCTCGTCCGTAAACTGTGTGACAAAGCCGGCAAAATGACCGCCGAAAGAAATTTTTCCTTTTTGCGTTCCTGCGTCGGCAGGCGCTTTCATAAGATTTAAAAGGGTGGATTTTCCGCTTCCCGAGCTTCCGCAGAGTATTACGAATTCTCCTTTGTTTATTTTAAGCGAAATATCGGAGAGTGCGTTCATATCCGAGCCGGGATAGGAATATGACAGATTTGAAATATTATAAAGTTCCATTTCTTTCCCTCCGTTTAAATCGTGAATAAAGCTCGGCTGCAACAGGCATCGCACAGAGTATGAGCCAGAAAACATCCGCAGAAATATCGAAAGCAGTCAGCGGCAGGATAAATTCGGGATAATAGAGATAATAGGCTTTACCGCTTGCAAAAAGAATAATAATTGCGGTTGTGCATATCACGGTAACAGACATTATAATAAAGTCGGACGGCGCAAAGCGGAATATGCTGTAGGCTGTACGTCTTGCCGTACCGTAACCTCTGTATTTCATAGATCGTGCGGTATATGCGCTATGCTCAAGGGTATCCGTTACCGCAACGGAGAGAACGTGAACACCGCTTCTGATACGGCTTCGCAAGCCGCCCTCGTATATATCGTTCCCAACAAAACGCTGAGCCGCCGCCGCTTGCTTTGCCCGTCTTGCAAACATAGGCACTGAACGCAGTGTCATTGACAACAGCAAAGCGAGTGACGGCAGTGCTTTTCCGAGAAGATATACCGTTTTGTCGCTTGTCATACACTTGTTAAGTCCGATAAACCACATAACGAGCGATATTGTCATAGCGCCTGTAAACAGTGAAAAAATAAGCGTTTCAAGTGTGATACTGTTGCCGCTCGGTAACTTTGCAAGCACGGTTATGCCTCTGTTTGAAAACAGAAGATTTATAACCGCCGCAAGCAGTGCCATAGGCAGCATTACAAAAAGCGTTCTTGCGGCGGTTTTTCCGTTCAGTAAAAAAGCAAAAACGGCAGAGCAGACGAGAGCCTCCGCCATAAAGACGGGGCTTTGCACTATTGCGGTTATCAGTATCACCGACAGAAAATACATTGCCGCTGTTACAGGGTGTGTTCTTTCCATTGTTGCTCCTTAGTTTTAAAGGTCATAGCCAAGCTCGCAGGTATAGCGGAATGCTATTTCATCGTTGTTTGTGGGCTTGTACGATGAACAGCCGTAGTTTGGGAAAACGCCGTTTACACTGTACATCCAACCCGAGCCTTGTCCGCAGTCGAATTCATAAAGGTTGTTGATACCCTCAACATAGTATGAGCTGAAAGCAGGGGTGTAGCTTGCCTCCATCTGAATACTGTTTTCGTCACAGATACGGCGGAGTATATCGTATACGCTTTCGCCACTGTCGAATCCGACCGTTTTGCTGAATATCACGGCATCATCGGGAACGTACTTTTCAAGTCCTTTTTTCAGCTTATCCTTGTTGTTGAGTATGGTTTTGCATTCTATAACGAATGTGCAGGTGTTGTCATATTTCTTTATCGGCTTGTCGGGCTTCGGGGCCGTTGATATTACGGCCGAAGCGGTCGATACTGTTGTGACTTTTGAAGATGCCGGACTTGCCGAAGAGGTCGGGGCGGATGTAAAAACGGGCTTTTCAGTTGGCTTTGAAATGTCTGCGGCAGTATATGATGTTGATGCGACAGAGGTTATTGCCGTTGTTTCCGGCTTTTTGCTTTCAGGTAAGGTTTGTGAAGAAGTGTCCGTAACGGTTGTTGCGGGCGTTGTCTGAGAATTGCTGTCTGTCTGAAAAGCTGTTGTTGCGACAAGGCTTTCGGCAGTTGTAAACGATGATGTTTCGGGGGAAACGTATGATATACCGCTGTTTTCGGCGGCATCTTTTCCCATAGCGGCGGAAATTACCGCAATCATCACCACGGCGACCAGAGCCAGCCCAAGACCGAGTATATATTTGTATTTATCAAAAATAGCTTTCATTTTTTCTCCGTGAAATATCGGTTATGCAAAAATTGTTCCGCACCTATTTTATCATAAAAACAGGTACGGAACAAGCATTTACATAATAGTTTTACTTATTTGCGCTTTTTCTTCGAAACAAGCATAACTGCGCCTGAGATGAGAACTGCCATACCGCCTGTTACAAGTACGCCTGTACCGGGATTTATGGGATCGTTTTTATCTTCGGGCTTGCCTGAGCAGTCGCCGGGCTTTACAGAATCGCCGGGCTGTGCGGGCATATCGGGTTTTTCAGGTTCTGTCGGCTCAGCCTTCGCAGACATTTCGTAAAGTGAAGAGCCGTCCTTTGAAAGCTCATAAGCTGTAAGAGCGAGTGCCGCCTGTTCGGTAGCCATGTAGTTTTCTTCGCCGCCGAGCGTGTGGCTGTAGCCGTTTTCTGTAGCGTAGCTTTCAAGTGCGTCGATAAGCGTGATGCCGTCAACGATGAATCTTGAATCTGTAAGCGGGTCGATGCCGAGAGCGGCAAGTGCGATAAGTACCTGCGAGGTGCTTTCACTGCCGTTTGCATATCTTGCGTTCTCGTCAAGAGATTCTGCAAGGAACTCAAGACCGCTGTCTATAGCCGCATTTACCTTCTCGTCAGCCGCATAGGGAGCGAGTGCCTGTATAGCCATAGCCGTAAGGTCAACATCTGCGGTATTGCCGGCGAGCGCCCAGCCCTTGCCCGTCATATTGTCAACAATATAAGCGATAAGCTCATCGTGCGTCTTTGCGCTGTAATCTGTAGTGTCGAATGCTATAAGTGAGAATATAACCGCATTGATACCCTGCGATGTGATATAGTCCATATCGTCAAGACCGCTCAGCAGGTTATGGCCTGCGATGTCTGCGGAATTCTTTCCGAGTGAGGACAGAGCGATTATAACTCTTGCGTTCTCTGTAGGCTTTCTGTCCGAAAGTCTGTCTGAACCGTTAGCCTTTACTGCTTCACAAAGCTCGCTGTAGTATTTTGCCGCCTTGTCGGCAGAGAGCTTTCCTGCTCTTGCGAGTGCGATAACCGACCATTCACCGCCGATAGACTGAACGGGGTAGATATTGTTATCCGCAAGAGTACCGAGAACAGTGTCGAAGTGATCCTTGCTCTTTGTGCCTGCCTGCTTTATCGTGTCAATAACGGCAAATCTTTCTGTTGCCTTGTCAAGAGTATCCGAATTTGTGACTTTATCTCTTAAACGCTCGGGAACTGCCGAGTAAGCGTCCTTTGCATTTTCAATCTTATCCTTGCTGTCAGCGGTCACCTTGCCGATTGCGTCTATTGCCTTTATCGCATTGCTTATAACGTCAGCCTCAGCCTTAGCGAGAGCTTCTTCTGCGGCTGTTAAGGTTTCGTAGTTTCCTACAAGCGTCTTTGCGTTGTCGCTGAGCTTGTCATAAGCCGCTCTTGCCGCTGTGATGCTGTCATAACTGTCGAGCGTTACATCGCCTATAGCGTCAATAAGTTCTTCGACCTGCTCAGCCGCCTTTACATCATCGGGAACGAGCTTTAAGTAAGCGTATACGGGCTGTTTTTCACCGTTCTGAACGATTATTCTGACAACCTTTATTTCAGACTGATTAAGTGCGATTTTAGCCTCTGTGCCGGATGCTACACGCTGATTGTTGATATAAATGTTATCATCGTCAGCGCCGGATACGGAAACGTTTACGCTTTCCTCGATGCCTGTGCTTATCTCGTAAACACCGTTATCATCAGGAGTGATTTCCTTTATTGTCTTGCCGTTTGCGTCTGTTAAGACTATTTTTCCGGGAAGCGCTGTCGTGCCGACCTCTTGCTCGTTTGCAGTTGTTCTTACAACATAAGAAACCTCTGTCGATTTCTCGTTGAATACGCCTGCCCAGATGTTGCTTGCTGTCTGTATCTTTATATAGTGAACGCCGTTTTTGAATGTAACGGGGTTGCCGTTTTCATCTACCGCCCACTTTAAGTCGAAACCGTTTGATTCGGCATTTTCGCTGTATGCGTTTACATTAGTGCCTATCGTGCCGTTCTTGAAGTAGTCAACATAGCCGAACCTTGTCGTGCCTACAAAGGAAGCTGTAGAGCTGTCGCCCTGTATGCTACCCTGAACACCGGGGATAACAACGCCTCTGAGTGTGACAGTATCGCCCTTTGCAAGATCGTTCATATAGTAAACGCTGGGTGAAACCCATCTGCCTGTCTGCTTTGAGCCGTCGTTTGAGTTGCCCTGATTGTCTGTCCAGCTTGTTTTACCGTCGGCTGTCTTTTTGTATGTTACTTCGTAATCGGTGATGGTCGTATCTTCAAAATGCTCACTTCCTGCGAGTGCATACCATGTTTTGCCGTCCTCAGAAACATATACCTGTCCGCTTTCAGCCGCACTTCCGCCGCTTACAAAGCTGTTGCCGTAAGCGTAGAAGTCAAGGCCGTAGGGGTTTGAGGGGTCATCTGTTACTGGGTTTTCATAGTAATATGTGATATAACCGCCGAAGTTACCGAGTGATTTTATAGTGCCTGCGAGCGTCTGCTCGGGGCCTACACCGTAGGAAACGTTGGTGTACTGGCTGTTGATGCAAAGATAATCAACGACCTTGTCGGGTACGTCATACTTGCTTCTTTTTGTAGCCTTGACAGTATAGCTTTCTGAAAGAGTGCCGTCTGTTACCGTTACAGTAGTGTTTGCGCTCTTGGTAACAAGACTGTAAACGCCGTTTTCATCTGCTGTTGCGGCATCGTTGCCTATCTTAACTGTGCAACCGTCGGCAACCTTGAAATATGCTGTGGGGAATTCTGCGTCATTTGCTATAACTATATTATAGCTGAGAAGTGACGGGTCGAATGCGGGATACATATCGCCGTGTTCGCTTTTAAGTTCTGTAAAGTGTACGTTCTTTATAGAAACGTCAGCCTTTACGAGCTTTATTTTGTAGCTTGTTATCTTGTCTGCGTCATCAAACTTGTCTGTAAGATAATCGCCGTCAGAAACCACATCTATTGATACTGTAACAGTTCCGTCCTTGCCGAAGGAATATGCGGGAGTTGTTTCGCCGCTTTTAAGCTCTGTATATTCGCCGTCAGCCTTTGCTCTGAAATGAACGTTTGCGGTTTTGCCCTTGAGAGTAAGCGCAACGCTGTCGGTGCCTCCCAAAACATAGGCTGTGTAGCTGTGGCATTCTGCATTTGTGCCGGTCGTATCGGTCACATTGCCGTTTTCGTCATTTCTGAAAACCGTTCCCTCTGCAAAGCCGTTGTACTTTGTCGCATACAGCTCTCTGCCGGCAGGAACAAGCGTGATACCGCTTGTGCTTGCGATTTCCGCAGTGTAGTCATAGGGACGTGTTATGTTGAACACATACTGCGTCTTTATGCTTTCATCGTCAATGTAGCAAAGCTCTAAAATCAGCTTTGTAAGACCGAAGGGAATATTAGAAATGCTGTTGAAGCTGCCGGACTTTATCTCGTTTCTCTGTGCAACTCCGTTTATATCGGTGTATACCGCATAGCACTTCAGCAGGTCCTTGTTGAACTTAGTTCCGCTGTTGATATAGAAAGATGATGTGCTGTAAGACTTTATCTTTACATCATATTCGAGCTTTTCGGGGTCGAAAGCGTCATTGTCCCAGCCGTCAAGCGAGAAAGCCGAAAGTGCAAAGCTGTCAAAACGTGCGGCGGGTCTTGTGCCCTCCTTTATTGTTACCTTATAAGTGCTTGCTGCTGCACCCTCGCCTACCGTAACGGTGATAACATCGCCGTCCTTTATTTCAGTAGGCTTTGTAAGGCTCAGCGTCTTGTCGCCGATCTTGCTTACCGTCTTGAAATTCTTGTTCAGTGCGGTAGGGCGGAAATTGATGCTCTTTGTGCCGAAAGGAACAGTAAGAGTATAATTATAGGTCTTTGCACTGAATTCGGGGGAAAGTGTGCCGTAATCGCTGCTTATCGCTTTAAGCGATGTATCTGTACCGCTCCAGTCACTGCCGAGGTCAGCACCCCAGTCCATAGTGTACTGCATACGGATCTCATCGCCGCTTACGAGCTTGCCGTTAGCAACGGTATAGGCTGTGAAGCCTTCGTTTGTAAACCAGTCGTTGAGCGTACCCATCCAGCCGCTCATCGAGCCGCCGTCAAACGCCGCAAGGCCTGCGATCTCGCTTATGTAGCCATCGTCTGCGCCCTTCTGAGTAAAGCCGGAGCTTTCGATAGCGTCCTTTATGCAGGTCATTGCACTTGAGGTCTTGTCAAGCGATACCCACTTGTCGACCTTGGTACCTGTCCACGCAGGAGCGTTACCACCGCTGACCGCTTCGGTAAACGTTGTGTTTTCTACAATAACACGGACGCTTCCGAGGTCATCATCGGCAAATACAGTAAAGCTCACCTGCGGTACTGACAGCAGTGCCAGTGAAAGCGCCAGCAGTAAAGCTGTCACTTTTGCTGTAAATTTCTTTACATTTGTCATAGTTTTACCTTCCTTTATTCTTTTTTGCCGTAAGGCTTAACCGTCTAATCTGCGTTTTGCTGCTTTTCTTCTTTGTCTGGAGCGTTCACGCTTTTCACGGCTTTTCTCCTTTGCCGAAACCGCCGGAGGCTCTTTCAGCCCTGCGGCTTCAAGCGCCCTTGTCCACGGTCCCAGCTTCTGCTTTATAAAGCAGAC
>OGWU01001672.1_pt1 | contig 12352 bp, 7 predicted proteins | sample 1576071 | NCBI WGS metagenome assembly OGWU01 (sample SAMEA3541582, study PRJEB24748) | human gut metagenome | biome: human gut; feature: human-associated habitat; material: faeces | place: China | collected 2012
GTGATTCAGGCGTGAGCAAATCCTATTCGCGAAGCGAATTTTAAATGGATTTGCGAAGGTTGCTGTGAACGAAGTGAACCGTAATAGTCTATAAAAGTTTTGTTAAATTTCTATAAAGGGACTTGATTATTTATATATATAGTAATAAAATTTATTAACTTCGTATGAAAAAAGAGTGAGGGGAAAAGGAAATGCTGAAGCTTGTGAAATATATGAAAAGATCGGTGGGCTATATGCTGCTGATCGTGCTGCTGCTTTTTCTGCAGGCATATTGTGATCTGTCGCTGCCTTCCTACACCTCGGATATTATTAATGTGGGAATCCAGCAAAAAGGAATAGAGGACGGCGTGCCGGAACAGATCAGCGCGCAGTCGTTTAAACATTTGCTGCTGTTTCTTGACGAGGAGCAGCAGGAGCAGGTGAAGTCCGTCTATAAAGAGCAGGGTGACGCCTGGTATCTGCAGGAAATCAGCGGCGAAGAGAGACAGGAGCTGAACGGGACGCTTGGAAAGGCAGAGGTCGCCCTGGTGAGTCTTTCCCAGGAGGAGACGGCGGCTGCTATCAAAGAGCAGATGAACCTGCCGGAGAACGCAGATCTGTTTGAGACGATTGCCGCGCTTCCGGCTGCGATGCGGGAGCGGATGCTCTCTGGCATCAGCGGACAGATGGATCAGATGCCGGAGTCGATCATCACGCAGATGGCAGTCGGCTTTGTGCAGAGTGAGTACGACAGCCTTGGCGAGGATATGGACGCGATGCAGATGCGGTATCTGCTGGCCACCGGACTGAAAATGCTGGCGCTGGCGTTCCTTGGCATGGTGGCGGCGATCAGTATTACGTTTTTGTCGGCGCGTGTGGCGGCGACGACCGGACATGATCTGCGCGCGGTGGTATACCGCAAGGTGATCGGTTTTTCGAACGCGGAATTTAACCAGTTTTCCACGGCGTCGCTGATTACGCGCAGTACAAACGATATTCAGCAGGTGCAGCTTCTTATGGCAATGTTTTTCCGCATTGTCTGCTACGCGCCGATCCTTGGCGTCGGCGGCGTGCTGAAGGTGCTTGGCACGGATGTTTCCATGAGCTGGATCATCGGTCTGGCCGTGGTGCTGATCGTACTGGTGGTATTTATATTGTTCAGGGTTGCGATGCCGCGCTTTAAGATACTGCAGACGCTGATCGACCGACTGAATCTGGTGACGCGGGAAATCCTGACCGGTATCCCGGTAATCCGTGCGTTCAGCCGCGAAAAGCATGAGGAGGAGCGCTTTGAGAAGGCAAACAGCGATCTGATGAAAACAAACCTGTTTGTCAACCGCTGCATGACCTTTATGATGCCGGTGATGATGCTGATCATGAACGGCGTGACGGTGCTGATCGTTTACAACGGCGCCCATGCGATCGATAACGGAAGTATGCAGGTGGGCGATATGATGGCGTTTATCCAGTATGCGATGCAGATCATTATGTCGTTCCTGATGATAACGATACTTTCTATTATGCTGCCGCGTGCGAGTGTTTCCGGCAAGCGTATCAGTGAAATCCTGGAGACGCAGGCGACCATCCATGATCCGGAGAAGCCGCGCACGCCGAATGTGTCCGTGAAGGGCAGGCTGGAGTTTGATCACGTTTCCTTCGCGTATCCGGATGCGGAGGAGGAAGTGCTCTCAGATATCAGCTTTACGGCGGAGAAGGGCGAGACGATTGCAATCATCGGCAGTACCGGAAGCGGAAAGAGCACGCTGGTGAATCTGATCCCGCGCTTTTATGATGTGACGAAGGGCGAGATTCGTCTGGACGGCGTGGATATCCGCAAAATGTCACAAAAAGATGTGCGGGGACGCCTCGGCTATGTGCCGCAGAAGGGCGTGCTGTTCTCAGGAACGATCGATTCCAACATCCGCTACGGCAGACCGGAGGCACCGACGGCGGATGTAGAGCGGGCGGCGCAGATCGCGCAGGCGGAGGAATTTATTAAGGAGAAACCGGAGGGCTATGCGTCTCCGATCGCGCAGGGCGGAACGAACGTGTCCGGCGGGCAGAAGCAGCGTCTGTCGATCGCGCGTGCAATTGAGAAGAATCCGGAAATCCTAATTTTCGACGACAGCTTTTCTGCGCTGGATTATAAGACGGATGTGGCTGTGCGCCGGGCGCTGCGGGAGGCGACGGCGGAGACGACCACGATTATTGTGGCGCAGCGCATCAGTACGATCCTTCATGCCGACAAGATCATTGTGCTCGATGAGGGGCGGATGGCAGGCATGGGTACGCACAGGGAGCTGCTGGAAAACTGCGAGGTTTACCGGCAGATTGCCGAGTCTCAGCTTTCAAAGGAGGAACTGGCAGGATGAGTGAGCAGAGAAGATCTGGAATGCGCGGTTCACGCAAAATGGGGAATGAGAAGGCAAAGGACTTCCGCGGAACGATGGCGAAGCTCCTTTCGTATATGAAGCGCTATCGTCTCCGTTTTCTGACGATGCTGGTGTTTGCTGTGGCCGGCACGGTGTTCAGCATTATCGGTCCGAGGATTCTCGGAAAGGCGACGACGGAGCTGTTTAACGGACTTGTTGCAAAAATTCAGGGAACGGGTTCCATCGATTTTGGAAAGATTACTGCGATCCTTGCCGGGCTGATGTGCCTGTATGCGGCGAGCGCACTGTTTTCGTTCGTGCAGGGATATGTGATGAGCGGCATTTCCAACGACGTTTCCTACAGCCTGCGAAAGGAAATTTCGCAGAAAATGAACAGGATGCCGCTCAGCTATTTTGAGAGCCGCACAAACGGCGAGATCCTGTCGCGCGTCACAAACGATGTGGATACGCTGCAGCAGAGTCTGAATCAGAGCTTCACGCAGCTTATTACGTCCGCGACAACGATCATCGGCGTGCTGGTGATGATGCTGAGCATTAATGTCTGGATGACGCTTTGTGCGCTGCTGATCCTGCCGGTTTCCATGGGAATTATCGGACAGGTGATGAAGCGCTCGCAGAAATATTTCCAGAGACAGCAGGCGTATCTGGGCGAAGTGAACGGTCAGATCGAGGAGGTTTACGGCGGACACAATATCGTGAAAGCCTTCAATAAAGAGGAAGACGTGATCAGCGTCTTTGAGGAGACAAACAAAAAGCTGTACGATTCCGCGTGGAAATCGCAGTTTTTCTCCGGCATGATGATGCCGGTCATGCAGTTTGTCGGCAACCTGGGCTACGTGATGGTGGCGCTGCTCGGCGGCTTTTTCGCTATCCGCGGCGCGATCGAGGTAGGCGATATCCAGTCATTCTTCCAATATATCCGCAATTTCACGCAGCCGATCCAGCAGCTCGCGCAGGTGACGAACATGCTGCAGTCCACGGCGGCTGCCTCGGAGCGTGTGTTTGAGTTTCTCGATGAGGAGGAAGAACCGCAGATTGCCGAGCATCCGGTGAGCATCGAGGGGCTGAAGGGAAATGTGGAGTTCGACCATGTGTCGTTCGGCTATCAGCCGGATAAGATCATTGTGCATGATTTTTCGGCGGATATCAAAGACGGGCAGAAGATCGCGATCGTCGGACCGACCGGTGCGGGCAAGACTACGATGGTGAAGCTGCTGATGCGTTTCTACGATGTAAACAGCGGTTCCATCAGGATTGACGGGCATGATCTGCGGGAATTCAATCGCAGTGAGCTGCGGGAGATGTTCGGCATGGTCCTGCAGGATACCTGGCTGTTCTCCGGCACGATCATGGAAAACATCCGTTACGGAAGGCTGGACGCCACCGATGAGGAGGTCATCGCCGCGGCAAAGGCGGCGCATATCCACAAATTTATCATGACGCAGCCGGGCGGCTACCAGATGGTGCTGAATGAGGAAACCAACAATATTTCGCAGGGGCAGAAGCAGCTCCTCACAATCGCGCGGGCAATCCTGGCGGACAACGAGATCCTCATTCTCGACGAGGCGACGTCCTCCGTCGATACCCGCACAGAGGAGCGCATCCAGAAAGCGATGGATAATCTGATGAAAGGGCGCACCAGCTTTGTTATCGCACACCGTCTCTCCACCATCCGCGACGCCGACCTCATCCTCGTCATGAAAGACGGCGACATCATCGAGCAGGGAAATCACGACGAGCTGATGAAAAAAGGCGGCTTCTACGCGAACCTATATAACAGTCAGTTTGAAAAAGCGGTATAGCCGTGCAAAAAGCCAACACAAGTTTGCGTGGGAGCTTGCTCACAAAGCAAAACTTGTGTTGAGCTTTTTATAGGGCGCTCGCCCACAGTGACGCATTGAGCATTTGGCGAGGTGTTTTCGAGCCTAGTGCGAAAGTGTGCAGAGCAGAAGAAGCGGAGCGGAATCGAGGTGAGCACGGCGTCCGGAAAGATGCAAAAAGATTAAGGCGGGCAGGTGCAGGATATATATTTTTGGGAGATAATTGCAGATGACAACAATCGATTATTTAGAGGAACTTCAAGGACGCGCAAGGCGGGACGCTGCCCTGCGCCGGGAGCTGCTTGCCACGAGGCAGGATCGCGATCCTCTGCGGGCGTTCTGCCGTAAGTGTCGCGAACTGGGATATCCTATTTATGAAATGGACGTCATCGCAGCAGGCGAGGAATTTCATGCGGCGATGAAACGCAGCACGAACGGAGGCGGGGAAAATTCTCCCATGCTCGACGGACAGGATGATTTTTACGAATTATTTTTTGCAAGCTTATAAAGAAAAGGCGACGGCATCCGTATGGGTGCCGTTATTTTAGGTGCTCCCGGTGGGCGCACGTTCTAAGGGGTGAAAGTCCCTGACCCGCCCGACATTGTATGGCATTGCTGGATGCAGTGGGGCAGCGATTGAAAAGATTGATAATGTTCAGAAATATCTTCAGTGAGCACATAAAGCAGGAAAAGTCATATTTGTTATTACTACCGATGGGTCGGAAAATTCCAGTGAGAATTTTACATATAAAAATCTTGATAAATGACGAAAAATCACTCGAACACCCATTTTTTTGATATCCAAAGAAAGAATTCTATGATAAAATATGTGAAAGAAATTAAAGCAACGAACGATTAGCATAAAAACGATTACTGCGGAAACCACCTGGCAGTTGGAAACGGCAGAAGGTGTGAAAAGATATGTTTCCAAGCTTGAGAGAAAACTACTGAAACAATTGGAGAAAGACATAATTCTTCATATAGAGTTTTAATTGGATTGTTGCAGGAAATACTATTAAACGTATAAATGGTGATTGGAGAACAATATTGGTAGGATTATGCAATTATGGAGAGCTAAATGGAGGTGGAGTCGGTGAAAGTAAATAAACTTACTTTGAGTAATTTTATGCTTTTTGAAAATGCAGAAATTAACTGGGCAAAAAATATTAATATCATTTGTGGAGAAAACAGCACAGGCAAAACAACGTTATTAAAAGTGATGTATTCTGTTTTAAAGCCTCTTGGAAAAGGATATAAAGAGGGGGCGACGAAAGAAATAGAAGAAAAGATGTTTGTGGATAAACTGCAGGGCGTTTTTCGCCCAGATGGCATGAAAATAGGTCGCCTGGTAAGCAGAAAACAGGGTAGTAACCGTACTGATTTTTCAGTGTTATTGGATAAGAATCAGCAGATTTCGGTAGGCTTTGGATATCGACAGGAAAATCATGCAGATATTAAGATGGATCAGATAAAATCCTTTGGAAATTTTGACGTGATTTATATTCCTACAAAGGAAATGATTTCTACTACAGAACACTTTGCATCTCTTTATGAGGAGTACCATATTGATTTTGAGGAAATGTATTACGATCTCACGAAATTGCTGGATAGACCGCTCTCAAAAGGGGCAAACACTAATGAGCAGAATGAAGTTCTGAAAAACTTTGAAGAAATTATGAAGGGTCAGATTGTTCAGAAGGATAAAAAGTTCTTTTTGAAAATAAAAGACGAGGGCGAATTTGAAATGGGGCTGTTATCAGATGGTTATCGGAAACTTTCCATGATTGTATATATGATTCTATCTGGTAGTCTGAATAAGAATACCATACTTTTCTGGGATGAGCCGGAAACAAATATGAATCCGAAAATGATCCGGCCAATTGTACAGGCTCTGGTTGCTTTGGCAAAAATGGGCGTTCAGATTTTTGTGACGACACATGATTATTTTGTACAGCAGGAATTTAATATGCTTACCGTATATCCAGAATTAAATTCAGAACATCTGGACATACGCTTCATGTCACTGTATCGTGATGAGCGGGCGGGTGATGTGAAATTTGAAATGGAAAAAACGGCGTCAGATTTAAAGCATAATGCGATTATGCAGGAATTTGATGCAATGTATGATAGAGAACAGAGGATCATTTATGGAGATTAGAGAAGAAAGTGGATTAAAATTCGGATTTCCAGATGAAAACATTGCGATTAAGTTTGATGATACAAAATACTATCGTGATTTATTTAATGCACTTCCAGGATCGAAAGGCGTAGATTTTATTTCGGCGGGGAAAGATGCAATATCCTTTATTGAAGTAAAAAATTGTCTGGGAGACGAAGGCAATTGCCGTTGGAGAATTTTTCCCAATAACCAAAAACGAGATACTACATCTACAAAAGTTGATGTACAAGGACGGGAAAGCCTTGATATAGAGGTGCCTCAGAAGGTTGCAATGACTTTGGCTGCACTGGCTGGTGCGAGGTCTTTTGGGGATAAAAAATCTTCATTGGATGAATTGAAAGAAATAATAACTACAGTATTTTCAGAGGATTCTGCAGACGACACAAAGACGAAGTATGTCATTTTATTTTTAGAAGGAAACTTTGGCGGACATACACGAACAAAAAAGATGATCATGGAAAATCTGCAGAGAAGCATGAATACAAAGATGCGATGGTTGAACTGCAAAGTATCGGTTGTGGATTCTTCTACATATAATAAAGACATTTTTCAAATTGTATCATAGATATGTGGATTACTTAGGAGAAAACGATGAGCAAGACAGCGATATAAAGTTTTGCAGTATGGGCAAGAAATAAATTAGAAAAAGATATTGCAGAGCAAGCTGAATTAATTGGCATGAGTGAAAAAGGTATTGTACAGTCCCTTGCCTATTCTACAGGTGATTTACTCTTCTTGGATATTGGCACAAAGGAATATGTAAAAGCTGATGGGAAGATTGCCATTGCACAGCGCAAAGCTCTTATTGAGCATATTAAAAGCAAAGAAAGTGATATGGGATACGAATTTCCAATGAACATTTGTATGTTGCAGATAAAAAAGACGAAGATACTGTGAAACGTGTATTCCGCCTGAGATTCTCTTTCAAGAGCAAAAAGTACAGTAAAGATCGGAAATACTATTTGATTGCTTATGATGACAACAATTTTCGAGAAGTGTTGCGGCATGAGGTTATAATGGATATTGCGTTTACAGATAATTTTGGTTTTGGATTTGGTAGTGTCAAGTAATCTATGAAAAACTGAGCCAAAAAAATAGGCTCAGACGAACCTTGAAAATTGCAGATATTGATTCCAAAAAGCTCTCCGAGGGCTCAGGGCGCTGCCCTGAGAACCCGCAAGGGACCAATCCCTTGACCCATTAGCGGGCTCCGCCCGAACCCGTCCTCGCCGGATGGCAGGAAAAGGGCGCAGATGCCCCTTTTCTGCTGGACAGGATAATCCGTGAGCTTTATGTCAATAGACTTTCGCGGCATATCCTCACAGTCGGCTGTGCCGCCTGTTCCGGTATTCCACGGTTCTATTGACAACAGCCCCGCTCCAATGTGGCAGTACCGTTTTTCTGCATAGTCAGAATGGTCTGCTGGCCGAGGAGAATAAGAAGCTGCCACTTGCCCGGCATGTTGTCAGCACCCTGCAGCAGTTCTACTTCGTTGAGTACTTTATAGTAGTTATGTTTATGGGGCCGGAGGAAGTTGTAATAAGCAACCCAGAGCGCAAGGTTATAGTTGGCACCGTCGATGTTATCGAAGCCGTTTGTATGCCGGTAAGAAGCTTTATAGGTGCGGTTGAGCCGTTCGATCATCTGTTTGAAGGGGCGGTGTTCTGCAGAAACAGCATCGTCGTTGGTAAGCCCAATGACCTGAGTGATCTTAAAGGTAAATTTTTGCCAAACTTCTTTGCAAATTCCATTGCGGCGAGAGGATAGGTGCTGTAACCATCAGCGATAAACTTGAAGTTTTCCGGAAGCTTAGTAAGGCCCTGAAATGCCATGCGCATGGCGAGGATGCAGGGGCCGACTCCCCGGTTATCAGATACCTGGTAGCCGATGATGGAGCGGCAGGCCGCATTCATAATGAACCAGACATAGGTTTTGGCACCGCGGATTTTGATATAGGTTTCATCGGCGGTGAAGGTATCGCCTTTTTCGTAGGGATACTGGTCAACAAAGGGCTTGATGCAGATGGCGGCGGTCTTACAGTAGTTGGCGACCTGCTGGTGGGAGATGCTGATGTTATACAGGTCTTTAAGGGCCTGGGAAGTTTTGCGCAGGGACAGCCCAAGGTTCACATGGAGGGTAAGGCACAGGGACATGACATGCGCATTGTGTTTACTGAATTTCAGGGAAGAAGCGTTCTTTGGCAGGGTGTTTAAGTCCATGCTGAAAAAATCCACCGTGAATTCGCGGTAGATGTAGTGGAGTTTATATTTGTTTTTGCCATGATCCTCTTTGAGGTCTTCCTTATCCACTTTTTTCAGGTTGTGGAGGTAGTAGGGGCATTTGGGATTGACACACTTATGGATGACAAAGTGTTTCCTGTCTTTTTTGGGGACGAGGGCATTTCCGCAGTGAGGACACCGCAGCTTCAGGGAAGAGAAGCGGCTTTCGGCGGGGGAAAACCTGGCAGCACAGACCTTGCAGAGGAGCTGGCCTTTGGAGCCGTTATTCTTGTAAAGGAACGGTTTGGGGGCATCACAGCGTGGGCAGGAGCAGTCGTCAGGGATATCGCATTCCGAACGGCGTCTGACGGGGCGGATCTTCTTACCGTAGCGTTTTTCGTAGTAGGGGATGAGATCTTTGTAAGTCCAGTCCTGGCGGAAGTCAGTAACCAGAGGAAGCTCATCGATCCTAAACTTCTGGTATTTAGGGGAATGGGAATCATCAAAAGCCCACTGCTTGAGGGGGATATATCTGCAGATAAAATTGATCAGCCAGCAGTTTTGCTGATAAAGATATTGAATAACAGAGAGTAAGTATTGTATAATGTCCATGAGCATTGGCTCCTTTCGTAGGATGTTGGTTTGGCGATTGACATTATACACGAAAAGGGAGGTCAATGCTCTTTTTATTGCAGATTTCCCTTAAAATCAAGGTTTTTATTATATTTTGAAACAAAAACACAATAAAAATCTGATTATCCGCTAAAACACAGTATCTATCAGCATTTTCAAGGAAACAAACACATCAATTTACTACTTATTTACTACCATTGAATGAGCCTTGATACGCAAGTTTTCCTAGATATGCAAAGATATGGTACAGCACATCAGTATTGAAACAAGAAAAAATTGAATATTTCATAGACTATGGAACGCCTAAAATGACGTTCCTTTTCTATTTCCAGCCGTTCTTATTGGACGGCTATTTTATTACCCAAAATGAAAGGAGCATTAGATTTATGAAAAAGATGTTAAAACGATTGTGTACGGGCTTCTTAGCTCTTGCAACTGTCGTTACTGCTTTGCCGACTACACCCGTTCATGCAGAAAGTAAGCAATACTGGACGGAGTCAAAAGAGCGTGTCGGTATCGTTGAAAAAGTAATGAATGACGGTTCGATTGGTTCTACCTTTAATGAGGGACATTTGACCGTTGAGGGCGAGGACGCTTACTGTATCGACATTAACACAGACTTTAAGAATGGCTACAAGACCAGAGCTGACGCAAGCACCCGTATGAGTGCCGACCAGATAAGCGACGTTGCCTTATCTATCGAATATGTAAAACAGTACACAGACAGCCACAACGGAATAAGCAAAAACCACACCTACCTTTTAAGACAGCTTGTTGTCTGGCAGAGATTAAGCGTACATCTTGGCTGGCAATGCGATAACGTGCGAGCTTCTTATGATGAAATTCCAAAGGCAACGCAGGACGAAGTTTTCGCTGGTGCAAAAGCCTTTGTCAAAGAGAATAAAGGACGCTATGAATGTGGCGGTTATATCTACTCTGGCGAGGGGCAGGAATTGGGACAATTCTGGGCGAAGCTGAATGTTGGAAATGCAAAACTGCAAAAGACTTCCAGTAATACCAGCATTACAGACGATAACGGGAATTACTCTGTTGCTGGTGCAACATACGGTGTCTTTGCTGATAAGGACTGCACGAAACAGCTTGCCACCCTTACGACTGATGAAAACGGAAATACAGATGTTGTAGAGGTAAAAGCAGGCACAGTTTATATCAAGGAATTATCTGCACCAGCAGGATATAAAGTAGATAAAACTGTATATTCCTTAAAGGTTGAAGCTGGAAGGACAGCGACCTTGAAAGTATCAGATACACCGAAAGTAACAGACACTTTGATTAAGCTTTTCAAGATTGATATGGAAACACAGAAAGACAATCCGCAGGGAAACGCTTCTCTAGCAGGTGCGGAATTTACATGGAAGTATTATGCTGGCTTCTATAACAAAGACAATCTCCCTGCCGAAGCTACTCGTACATGGGTTACAAAGACAATCGCCGAAACAGACAGCGACGGTACAACCCACTACATCACAAAATTAGCAGACGCATACAAAGTATCTGGCGACAGTTTCTATATGCAGGACGGAAAAGCGGTTTTACCTCTTGGTACACTAACTTGCGAAGAAACAAAATCACCAACGGGCTACTTATTAGACGGTGCATATATGCAGGCAAACGGTAGTGAAGAACAGATAAAAGGCTTATACCTTACACAGATTACTGAGGACGGCGACCTTGCCGTATTAACTGGAAGTAACCAGTTTTCTGTATCAGACAAAGTCATTCGTGGCGGTGTCAAAATTCAGAAACGAGATTTAGAAACGGGCGATACAAAGCCACAAGGAAGTGCCACTTTGAAAGATACTGCTTTTGACATCATTTCCTTAAATGATAATTCTGTTTTGGTTGAGGGCAAGCTATACAAGAAAAATGAAGTGGTAAAAACAATTCGTACAGATATTGAGGGTGTCGCTTCTGCTTCTGCCGACCTCTTACCTTATGGAAAGTTTCGTATCGTTGAGAGTGAAGCTCCAAACGGTTACTTAACTGACGGTGCAAAACCGATTGATTTTACAATCACAGAAAATGGAAAAATCGTGGACTTAACCGAAAAAGCCCATTCTATTTATAATCAGATTAAGCGTGGAGATATTGAGGGTGCAAAAATCGGTGCAGGCACACACAAGCGTCTTGTTGATGTTCCCTTTAGGATCACAAGCAAGACGACTGGCGAAAATCATGTTGTGGTAACTGATGATAACGGGCAATTCTCCACTTCTGCTGACTGGGCTTCTCATAAGCACAATACAAACGCAGGCAAGACCAGTGAGGACGGTGTGTGGTTTGGGACTTCTGAACCAGACGACAGCAAGGGGGCATTACCTTATGATACCTACATCATTGAAGAATTACGCTCTGATAGTAACAAAGGCTTTGAACTTATCCCACCTTTTGAAATCGTGGTATCAAGAAATAACCTTGTGATTGATTTAGGAACGCTGACTGATGAATACGAAAAAGAAATCTCTATTCATACCACAGCGACCAGCAAAGACGGCGAAAAGACTATCCTTGCAGGAAAAGAGGTTACAATCGTTGATACTGTCAAATTAGACGGACTTACAAAGGGCATAAAGTATCAGTTGAAAGGCTGGCAGATGTTAAAGGAAGAAAACGCCGAGCTTATCATTGACGGGAAACGTGTAGAAAACGATTATACCTTTGTCGCTGATGATGAAGAAATGAAAGTGGAAATTTCCTATACATTCAATGCGTCTGCTTTAGGTGGCAAAAATCTTGTTACCTTTGAAGAATTATATGATTTCAGCAATCCAGACGAACCCGTGAAAGTTGCGGAACACAAGGACATTGAGGACGACGGGCAAACCGTCCTTATCACAGAGCGTATCATCAAAATTCATACGACTGCTACCGATAAGGACGGTAACAAAGAGCTTGAAGCTGGAAAAGAGGTAACAATCATTGATACTGTAACCTTAGGGGGCTTAGAAGTCGGTACACAGTATAAACTTGTGGGCTGGCAGATGTTGAAAGAAGAAAATGCAGAGCTTCTTATCAATGGAAAGCGTGTGGAAAGTGATTACACCTTTACTGCTGACAGCGAAACTATGAAAGTGGAAGTTGCCTTTACCTTTGACGCTACTTCTCTTG
>OGWU01001674.1_pt1 | contig 12337 bp, 11 predicted proteins | sample 1576071 | NCBI WGS metagenome assembly OGWU01 (sample SAMEA3541582, study PRJEB24748) | human gut metagenome | biome: human gut; feature: human-associated habitat; material: faeces | place: China | collected 2012
TCGAACGCAAAAACCGATGCCAAGAACGGCGAGCTGCCCAAGACGGGTGACAACATCCTCCCCTTCCTCGCAACGCTCGCAGTATCCTTGGCGCTCATCTCGGCCGGCGTCTTCATGGAGCGCATGCGCGCCTCAAAGTAATTTCTCAAGAGCGAACAGACATCACGGAGGAAGGAAGCGGGATAAGAGATGGCTGACAGATCCGGCAAAAAGAAGCGGGCGGCACTGTGGGTTGCGATAGGTATCGCGGCGGTGATCGCCATCTGCTGCGGAGGCGCCTATCTATATCTCTCGGCGCAGGTGTCCAAGACCTACGGCGTTCCCCTCGTCGTAAACGCCGAAGGGCTTGACACGCGAAAGGGCACGAAGATCACCATCCATGCCACCGGAAAGGACTCCTCGGGCAACAGCGTGGACAGCGTGTTCCACGCGGGGTCGGACTCTTCGGACATCGCCCTCAGGCCGGGAGATTACCGCCTTGCGATCGAGGCGTCACCCATCGCGGCGGACGGAACCATCTACGACACCAAGGGCGCGTCCACGAAGGTCAGCATCGACAAGGACGGCAAAGTCAACGTCAAGAAGGAAATCACCATCAAGCCTGTCCCCGCAGAAGAGGTGACGGACGCGCAGATCGATGCGGCATATAAGGCAGCAAAGGACAGCGGCATAAGCTCGTCAAAGCTCGACAAGCTCAAAGAGAAGGCACAAAAGCGCAGGGACGACGCCGTGGCAGCCAAGAAGGCCGAGGAAGAGAAAAAGATCGACGAGGCGAATAAGAGCACCGAGGCGAGCACTTCCGAGAGCGAGCAGACGTCAACGGACCAGGCATCCAGCGGTGGCCATTCGTTCACGACCGACTACTTCTACGTGGACGTGCCGTCCGATTGGAAGCAGAACGAGTGGAGCGTGACCCAGCTAGACGACCACACGTGGCAGATTTCGCACAAACCGGCCAACGACTACGGCGGCGCAATCTGCATCGCCGTTGCGGAAGATAACCCGTGGCCGGTATACGGCACGCAGGAACTCGGCGCGACCGGCACCGGACTGAACGTATATGTCGGCAACGGGGCGGGAGACGGCCTGGAGAAGTATCTGACGATCGGGCTCATCAAGTCATGGGACCCGAACGATCCCAACTCCGTCCGCGGCGACGGCATGACGAACTCCCAATTCCAGGATCAGCTCAACGCGAGAGAGTGGCTCAAGGCACAGCAGGAAAGCCAACAACAATAAGTTGCATAGGGACAAGCCGAACGGCTCCGGAATCTTTACCGGGGCAGTCGTTCGACTTGCCCCCTTCCCATCAAAGCCGACGGGAAAGCATCGAGCAACAAGCTAAATCGACAAAGCAAGCGAACGCAAAAGGAGAAAACAACCATGAAGCAGTACACGAGAAGGAGCGCCCTGAAGCTGCTCGGCATCGGAGCGGTTGCCATAGCGGGCTTTGGGCTGGATGGATGTAGCGGTTCAGGCGAAGGCGTCAAGAACGCGAGCGAGCCCGTGCCTGCTTCGCAGGCTTTCGGCCAGGCGGGCGTGTGGATGGTCTACGACGGCGACGAGCAGATAGGAAAGGACGTGGCAATCGAGGAAGTCCTATCCTTCGACGGGAACGGCAACGTTGCGAGCTACCAGTGCGAGAGCCTGACCTTCGGCGACCTCGACGGTCTGTCCGACGATAAAATCGTCGAGCTGGCGAAGCAGCAGGACGAAGCGGCCTTCGATGCTGCGAAGCAGGCGGCAATCGATGCTACCGATGAAGCTATCCAAGCGTGGCAGCCATGCTATGACACATTGAAGGCAGAGGCGGACGCCGGTACGTACGACTCGATAGACTACTACGGAGCCTATGGCATCGAGAATGTGCCCGAGGAAGACCGAGCCCAGGTCGTCGAGACGTACCAGACCACGTTGGACAACACGCAGGATGCTCTCGACGCTGCAAACAAAGGACAGGCATTCAATAAAGCTGCCGCCTATCAAGAACCCGAGGCGAAGCCCTATACGCTCCGTCTCGAAACAGATGGCAGCGGTAATGCGGCGGCGAACGAGTCGCTTGTTTTCCAGCTCGCAAAGTTCTCCTTCTACCAAGCAAACATCAATGCGGATGAAAACGACCTAACAAGCGACAGAACACGCTTTCGCATTTTAGATGACTACGGTTGGGACAATAATGCCGAGATTCCCGACAGCGCGTTCAGCTCGACCAAGAAATCCATCGAACTCTGTTCACCCACCTACTCGACCACCCAGACCGTCTATGACACGACCTTTGGCGGTTACTCCGGCCTCGCCACCGTCGTGAACGAGGGGCACGCGGGCTTCACGTGGGACACCCCCGATGCCGAAGGGATAGAGGTGGACTAGGCAATCGATACGCACGGATGGAGGAACAGGCAAGTTTGTTGCCAGGCGTTGCCACGGCGCACGATTTGATGCATAGGGTGGTTGCCCTTCAGCAACGCATCAACCAGCTCACCACCCAGTTTGCCGCCAAGACGGAAAAGAAGACTAAAAGGCACCCTGTTCTCTATGCAATCGGGGGCTTCCTTATCGCGTTCACGCTTATCACGAGCACGCCACTTAAGGTAATAACGTTTCTCCCTGCCCTTCCGTTCTTCTCGATGGGAGGCACGGAGCTTCAATTGGCGGTCTGGAATATCGTGAACCTCATCGTCTCAGCTATCATCGGTGCGATTCTATACAAGGTCATAGCGAAGACGGCGGACAGAAGCCGCTCCCAGAAAAATGCCGCGATTGACCAAAGCAACCAACAAGTTGAAGCCAACAACCAGGCCCTAGCCCAGAGCATCGAGCAAACCAAGCAGGAGATTTTCGCCGTACAGCAGCAATGGGCTTCGCAGGTCGCCCCGTGGTACCCCATGGATTACGACAGCATCGAAGCCGTGGATTTCTTCCTTGCTGCCGTGCGCAACCATCGCGCCGCCACCGTGCAGGAGATGGTCAACCTCTACGAGACCAAGATGCACCAGCGCCGCATGGAAGCGGGCCAGCAGCGGATTCTCAACCAGCAGCGCATCGGCAACATGCTGCAGATAGGCAACCTGTTCATGCAGGGGCAGATTCTCAATCAGGCTCAGCAGATTAGCGCAAATACCGCCAGTGCGAGCGGCAACCTCGACTGGATGGCTCGCGCGATGGGAAAGCGCTAGGTAATGACGCGGTTGACATAACGAGGTAACTCGAAACCACCATGAAAGAAAAGGGGATGGATAATGAACGGATTATCCCAGTGGGCGCGCTCGCATAAGCCCCAAGTCGCAGCGATAGCCGCTGCGATCGTTGTTGCGATCGTTGTTGCGACAGCCGTGGCAAGTGGGGCGTTCGCGGCGTCCGAGCAACAACCAGAGCAGCAGGAGTCAAGAACCGTCGATGTGACCCTCAGCGTCACGGCCGACCACGGTTGGGACGAGAACTCCACGCCCGCCATCGCCCATATCGAGGGCGACGATGTGGACTTCTACCACGCGGTGACCCCTGACGCCGACGGCAACAAGGGCACTTCCACGGTCGAACTCGCCGAGGGCGACTACACCGTGAGCTTCGTCAGCCCCGTCAACTCCGACGGTTCCGCATTCGACATCTACAACACGGGCGCTCCCGTCGACATCACCGTCGACGCCGACGCGAAGACCACACCTGCGGTCAACTGCCCTATGGCGCAGATTCCCGCCGACAAGGTCACCGACGAGATGCTCGCGAACATCGTCAACAAGACCAAGGACGCCATCGAGAACGGCGACGAGACCTTGAAGGGCGATGCGGGCACCGGCATCCTCGACAAGCTCGACGGCAACGTCGCCAAGAACCCGAACGCGAGCGACAAGACCAAGCAGGAGGCAACTGACGCCGACAAGGAAGTCGATGTCAACAAGGAGCCTGCCCAGACGACCCCGTCTGCCAAGACCGACAACGCCAAGACTGACAACAACGCTGGTTCTCAGTCTTCCAACAACGGTTCTTCGAACTCTGGTTCGGCTTCCAGCAAGCCTTCCAAGCCCGCCCATACGCACACTTGGGTGAACCATACGGCTACCCGCCAGGTCTGGGTGAGCAACTGGGTTGATGTGCCTGACTACGAGACCAAGACAATCTATGGCGGACAACTCTACACGGAACAACCTGACGGAACATGGCTCAGCAACGGAGAGACGTACTGGTTCTACACCGATGCCGACTTCGAAGCATTCAAGAACCTTATCGTCGAAAAGATGAAGACCGAAGGGTATTGCGGCAACTACGTGAACCGCACTAAGACCGAGAAAGTACAGGTAGGCTCCCACAAGGAAGACCACGGTTCCTACAGCACCGAAACCTACGTGGACTACGTGTATTGCACCTCGTGCGGTGCTCATCAGTAAACAATCCACATCCGGACAGCAAATCCTACCCAATCACAGAAGATAGCCAATCGTCTTCGAGGAGGAAGGCGGTCGCAAAGCGGCCACCTTCCTCTTTTTTACTCCGCAAAAATGAGAAATGGCATCTATTCGGAAAACGCGAAAGTAGATCAACGACAGCGCTCTGCCCTATCGAGGGCTCTTGATGGTCTCAGAGCGGATCGCGTTGAGACCCTATCGCATCCCGCGCCCGCCAAAGGTCCTTTCATGGGTCTTTCAGCGGGCGCTTAGTGGGCTGCTAATGGGATACTGACGGGCAAGAGCGAAAAGATGCCTTCGGCATCGAGTGCCTCCAAAGTGAAAAGGAGGTACACACATGAACAACAAGCCATTAGAACCCAACAGCCCCCAGGAGGAGGCCATGTGGAGGGCACAGGTGCTCAGGCGCACCGCCCGCATCTGCTCGGCGAAGGCCAAGGAGCTTGAGCGCATGGCGAGGGTGGACGGCAACGCCCCCATGCGCGACAGCGGCACCCTGAAGGACGTGCTCAAGCGCATCGACAACGTGATGGAGTGGCGATTCGTGAACGCTCTGGGCGAGGTCGTCCTCGACGGGGACATCCTCGCGGAGGGAATCGACTGCGAGACCCTGCGCACCATGCGCTACTGCGTGGCTGAATGTCTCAAGCGAATCGAGGAGCGGGAAGCGGAGGGGAAAAGCGATGAGTGACTACGGCATCAAGACCTACGCCGACCTCGCCGAGACGTGCGGGAACATGGTGCTCGCAAACGAGATGGCAAAACGCCCGCTTGAGCTTGTGAGCGGGGACTGGGCGCCGTGGGAGGAGATTTTCCAGTGGTACATCATACAGGACCCGTCGTTTGTCATGGGGCACACGGGCGAGCCGGTGTTCTACGACGAGGAGCTTGACCTGTACGTCCTTGGGGTAAATCATCTAGGCACAGCTTGGCGGCTCGTGCCCGCTCCGATAATCTACGACTGAAACGTCGCCGAAGGGCGCAGCGAAAACAATCGCTGCGCCCTTTATTTTTTGCTCCGCGCGCACTCAAGACGCGCTTTCTACACGTCGTCACTTTACGCCTGAACTTGTAGAAAATCCTCCGAGAAGATCGACCCGTTTATGGGGCTTTCCAAAGCGCTTTCTACAATTGTCGCAATCTTCGACAAATCCAACCCCTAAAACATGCCTTGTTTTCTACAGCGTTTCACGCCATATATCAGGAGAAATCGCCTTGGCTCCCTCCGCTATACGCTTCGGGGGCAAAAAAGGCAAAAGGGCATAAGAGGGGCTGACGCAGCTTGCGCTGCGGTCGGCATAGCCGACGGCCCCCCATGCCCTTGCGCCAGCGTCGTTGGAAATAAAACGAGGCGGCATCGAGCGAAGCGAGATGCGCGAAGGCGCGAGCATGTCTTATGCAGGCTTTGTGATTCACAGGGAATTGCATCGATTTTTTTCTTCTCATATATGAGCAGATGCAGATAAAAAGGCTGATTTACCAGGCTTTTCTCAATTTGAAGATACTTCAATCTGTAGCTAATCTCGCCTTGTTACGAAATTGCGTTGCGTCGCAACGCCGATCGAAAAGGAGGCTCAAAATGAGCAATTCAACCTGCAAAACCAAGCAGGGCAACCCCAAGTTCGACTTACTTGAACGCTCACTCAGGATCGTTGATTCAAACACAGCGGCAAGGTTTCTTGGGACTACAGGGTTTCTGAAGTTCATGGTTGATTACGGCGGCGCACTTGGAATCAGGTGTCTTGCTAAGGGTTCGCCTTCTTCAGGTCAGCAGTACTTCTTCATTGAAGATCTGCTGTATCTGAAGGATGAATACTTTTCGAACGAGTGATCGAATCTAACCGAACGAACCAACGAAACAGACACGCGCCTCGATGCGGTCATTGCGACGCATCGAGGCGCGCTCGTAAGGAGAGGAGGTAAGTAGAATGCCCACGAGAAAAGACAGCAAGGGGCGCATCCTGCGCCGAGGTGAAGGGCAACGTCCTAACGGACAGTACTACTTCAAGTACAAAGACGCTAAGGGCAAGACGAGGTTCAAGTACTCTTGGACGCTGACGGCGCACGACTTTCCGCCCAAGGGCAAGAAAGCAGATAAGTGCCTCCGTGAAATCGAGAAGCAAGTGCAGCGCGATCTGTTTGACCGCGTTGCACCAGAGAAGATGACCGTTCTCCAACTCGTTGAAAACTACGTCTCAACTAAAACGGCGGTGAGGCAGACCACCAAAGCGGGTTATAAAACTGTGCTGAACTTTCTTGCCAAAGATGAATTCGGGAGCAGGCTCATTGATGCGGTTACGACGCTTGATGCAAAGAGTTGGCTCATCTATCTGCAAAAAAGCCTCGGAAAGAGCTACAGCTCTATCCACTCCATCAGGGGCGTGCTTCGTCCTGCCTTCCAGCTTGCCGAGGAGGACGATCTCATCAGGCGAAACCCATTCAACTTCGAGCTTGCCTCTGTGCTTGTCAATGATTCTATCCCCCGAGAAGCCCTGACGGCGACAGATGAGCGCAGGTTTCTTGAGTTCGTGAAGCACGATGATCATTTCTCCCGCTACTATGAGGCATTCTACATCCTCTTCAATACGGGGCTGCGCATCTCCGAGTTCTGCGGGCTTACCGAAGATGACCTCATTTTTGAGAATGGGTGCATACGGGTTGATAAACAACTCCAAAGAACAAGCGGTATGGAGTACTACATCGAGCGTCCAAAAACCAAGAGCGGCGTACGATACGTGCCTATGACCGATAAAGTCAGGGAGTGTTTCGAGGCGATTCTTCAAAGGCGCATTCGTCCTTCAGTTGAACCTCTTGTGGACGGCGTAAGCGGATTTCTGTTCCTCGACAAGAACAACCTGCCCATGGTTGCCATGCACTGGGAGAAGTGCTTTCAGCACGCTCTGCAAAAACATAACGACATCTATAAGCATGAGCTGCCGAAAATTACTCCGCACGTCTGTCGTCACACGTTCTGCTCCAAAATGGCACGCAAGGGGATGAATCCCGCAAAGCTCAAGTACATCATGGGGCATTCCGACATTGACGTGACCTACAATACATACACTCATCTTGGCTTCAATGATGTGCGGGAAGAAATGCTGCGCATGACAGACGATGTCGCATAGGATTAGGTTGTACGCAGTTGTAAATTTGAGCGATTTACAACTTTTCGTATAACTTTTTCAGCGGAAAAAATCGGCTCATAAACGAAACGATACCCAATTCCGCTTACATGACAAAATGCAAAACGATGTGTTTCACCTGCGGAAATACTGATATATGAGAGGTTTTGGAGAATGATAAAAATAATGTTCGTATGCCATGGCAATATCTGCCGCTCGACCATGGCCGAGTCGGTATTCACCGAGCTTGTGCACCGGGCAGGTCGCAGCGATGAGTTTGTCATCGACTCCGCGGCAACCTCGACCGAAGAAATCGGCAACCCGCCGCACTATGGAACTGTCGCAAAGTTGCGTCAGGTGGGCATACCCTTGGTGCCGCACCGCGCACGACAGGCTCGCGCAAAGGAATATGCCAACTGGGATCTCATCATCGGCATGGACAGCGCCAACATGCGAAACCTTCGCCGCATCTTCGAGCATGAACCCACAGCACAGGCCGACGATTGCGCCAAGCTAATCAAGCTCTTGAGTCTTACCGGCAGCGATCGCGATGTCGCCGATCCCTGGTACACCGGCAATTTCGACGCCACCTACGAGGATGTTCTCACCGGCTGCAAGGCCCTGCTCAAACAGCTGTAACAAACCGGCACCACGGCGTCGCCGCGCAAGAACGCGCCCTTGCGCGCAGGCATGCAAAGCGTTCCTCGGACGGAGTATGTTCTTCTCAAAATATTCCTTCGGTACCTTGACAGTTATATATCGTGCGGTACCCTCATTATTCGTGTACCTCAGAAATCGAAAAAGAACGAAAGGAGTGGCCTTTTGACAGCAGAAAAAACCTGCGATGCATGCGAAATCCCCCGCACTCTCGGAGAAGAACCGGCAGACTTGCCGGAACCCGAAAACGCCGAGGACATGCTTGCAAAGCAGATTCTTAATGGCCTTGGCTACTGTGGCCACTACCTGCACTTTCATGGCGGCGGTACATCTGGCAAGGCCCCTATCATCTGTCTGATTGCCAAACATGGCGGCAAGATTTCCCAGCAGGAACTGGGCTTGCATTTTGCCCTCAAGCCCGGCTCCCTCTCCGAGATTCTCTCCAAGTGCGAAGCCATCGGACTCATCGAGCGCTCGCGCAGCACCGAAGATCGCCGGCAGCTCATCATTACGCTCACGGAAGAAGGCATGCGCCAGGCAGAACTTGAACAAGCCGAACGCATTAAATTCCGCAGTGAAGCGTTCTCTGCCCTCACGCTCAAAGAGCGCGAGCAGCTGCTCACCATGCTCAACAAGATTCGAAACACTTGGGAGGGACTCAATGATTAAAACTCTTGCAGCAAGCATTCGTGACTATAAGAAAGTCACCATCGCCACCCCGCTATTGGTGCTGGGCGAAGTTATCTGCGAGATGAGCATCCCGTTTGTCACCGCAAACCTCATCGACACCATCAAAGACGGCGCCACCGTCGCAGAGATCCTGCCCACCGCCGGCATCCTTGCGATTATCGCGCTGTGCTCGCTTGCCTTTGGTGCCGCAGCGGGCATCACCTGCAGCCGCGCCAGTTGCGGTTTTGCCAAGAACCTGCGCCACGATCTGTTCTATAAGATCCAGACGTTTAGCTTTGCCAACATCGACACGTTCTCGAGCTCCTCGCTCGTCACGCGCCTCACCACCGATATCACCAATGTCCAGCAAGCATTCATGATGCTTATCCGCATCGCGGTACGCTCCCCGCTCGTGCTTATCTTCGCTTTTGTCATGGCGTTTGCCATGGGCGGTAGCGTGGCGATAGTCTATCTGGTCATCATCCCGATCCTGGGTTTTGGCCTGTTCTTCATCATCTTTAAGGTGCGTCCCATCTTTGCGCGTGTCTTTCATAAGTACGATGCGCTCAACGAGTCTGTCGAGGAAAACGTCACCGGAATGCGCGTGGTGAAGAGCTATGTGCGTGAGGACTACGAGAAGAAAAAGTTTGCCCGCGCCGCCCGCGACGTTTGCGCCGACTTCACCCGCGCCGAGAAACTCCTGGCCTTTAACAACCCCATGATGAACATCTGCGTCAACGGCGCCTTTGTCACCATCATCTACCTGGGCTCGAAAATTATCATCACCAGTCAGGGCACCCTGTTTGACGTGGGCCAGCTCTCCTCGATCCTTAGCTACGGCTTTCAGATTCTCATGAGCCTCATGCAGCTCTCCATGATCTTTGTCATGGTTACCATGGCAGACGAGAGCTCGCATCGTATCGTCGAGGTGCTCAACGCCACGCCGACCATTGTCAATCCCGCCGAGCCCGTCACCGACGTTGTCGACGGCTCCATCGACTTTGACCACGTGAGCTTCAAGTACTCCAAGCACGCCGAGCGTCAGGCCCTGGATAACATCGACCTGCACATCAAGAGCGGCGAGACCATCGGCATCATCGGCGGCACGGGTTCCGCCAAGTCTTCGCTCGTAAACCTTATCGCACGCCTGTACGATGCCACCGAGGGCACCGTGCGCGTAGGCGGCGTGGACGTACGCAACTACGATCTGGATATGCTGCGCCATCAGGTGTCCATGGTGCTACAGAAAAACGTTCTGTTCAGCGGCACCATCGCCGAGAATCTGCGTTGGGGCGACCCCAACGCCACCGACGAAGAGGTGCGCGAAGCCGCGCGTCTTGCCTGCGCCGACGAATTTGTCGACGGCTTCCCCAAGGGCTACGACACTTGGATCGAGCAGGGCGGCTCCAACGTCTCCGGTGGCCAAAAGCAGCGCTTGTGCATTGCCCGCGCCCTGCTGCGCCGCCCCAAGATCTTGATTCTGGACGACTCCACGAGCGCCGTCGACACCAAGACCGCCGCCAAGATTCGCGAGGGCCTGGCCACGTATCTGCCCGATACCACCAAGCTCATCATCGCCCAGCGCATCTCCAGCGTGCAGGAAGCAGACCGCATCATCGTGATGGAAGGCGGTCACATCGCGCAGATCGGCACGCACAACGAGCTGCTCGAGACGAGTGAAATCTATCGCGAGACCTTTACCTCGCAAAACAAAATGACCGAAGAGGCCCAGGCGCCCACGTTGGATGCAGCAGAGCAGGAAGGAGGCGAGGCGCATGAGTAAGGCAACCACCGCCGAGCGCGCCAAGAGCCGCAAGCCCGGCACGTTCTCCCGCCTCATCAAAACGCTTTTCTCGTTTTATCCTGTGCTCCTGCCCCTGGTAACGATTGGCGTTATTGTTTGCGCCGTCATCAACTCCATCGGCGCCACCTTCTTGCAGCGCGCCCTCGAGATCATCAGCGCCTCATGGCAGTCCGGCGACTGGAAAGCAGCGCGTCCGCAGATCTTGAGTCTGGCAACGACGCTTGGCTGCATCTATGCCGTCGGCGTACTCTCTTCGCTCTTCTGGAACCGCGCAATGGCCACCGTCACGCAGGGCTCGCTCGAGAAGCTGCGCGAAAAGATGTTCAACCGCATGCAGGACCTGCCGATTCGCTACTTCGACACGCATCAGCGCGGCGACATCATGAGCCATTACACCAACGACATCGACACGCTGCGTCAGATGATCAGCCAGTCGTTGCCCAACCTGCTCATGACGATCATCGTTATCTGCACGGTGTTCTTCATCATGCTGTATTACTCCGTCTGGATGTGCCTGGTGATTATCGCCGGCGTTACCTTTATGGCCTTTATGACCAAGCTCTTGGGCTCTAACTCCGCGCGCTTCTTTATCGCACAGCAGACCGAGTTGGGTGTTGTCGAGGGCCATATCGAAGAGGTTATGAACGGCCAGAAGGTCGTTAAGGCGTTCTGCCACGAGTCCGCCGCCGAGGCCGATTTCGATGAGCGCAACGAGAAACTGTTCGAGGTGTCGCAGAAGGCCAACATGTATGCGAACATCCTCATGCCGATCCTTATGAACCTGGGCAACCTCCTCTATGTGCTGGTCGCTCTTGCCGGCGGCATCTTCCTGGCGCTGGGGGTGCCCAACCTCTCCATTTCCGGCACGGCGCTCTCCATCGCCGTCGTGGTACCGTTCCTCAATATGACCAAGCAGTTCTGCGGCCAGATTGGCCAGATCTCGATGCAGATCAACGCCGTGGTCATGGGCCTTGCTGGTGCAGACCGCATCTTCGAGCTCATTGACGAGCAGCCCGAAGAGGATGAGGGCTACGTCACGCTGGTCAATGCAGAGCGCGACCGCGCTACGGGCCAGATTATCGAGACCGACAAGCACACGGGTCTTTGGGCTTGGAAGTACCCGCACCACGATGGCACCCTCACGTACGAGGAACTGCACGGCGACGTTCGCATGGAGCACGTTGACTTTGGCTACACGCCCGACCACGCGGTGCTGCACGACGTGAGCGTCTTTGCCAAGCCCGGCCAGAAGGTCGCCTTCGTGGGCGCCACCGGTGCTGGCAAAACGACCATTACCAATCTCATCAACCGCTTCTATGACATTGCCGACGGCAAGATTCGCTACGACGGTATCAACATCAACAAGATCCGCAAGGCCGATCTGCGCCGAAGTCTGGGCGTTGTGTTGCAGGACGTGAACCTGTTCACCGGATCTGTGATGGACAACATCCGCTACGGCAACCTCGACGCAAGCGACGCGGAGTGCATCGCCGCAGCCAAGCTCGCCGGCGCACACGACTTCATCACCCGCCTGCCGGAAGGCTACAACACCATGCTCTCGGGCAATGGCGCGCAGCTTTCCCAGGGGCAGCGCCAGCTGATCTCTATCGCACGCGCCGCCGTGGCCGATCCTCCCGCAATGATCTTGGACGAGGCCACGAGCTCCCTCGATACGCGCACCG
>OGWU01001679.1_pt1 | contig 12316 bp, 10 predicted proteins | sample 1576071 | NCBI WGS metagenome assembly OGWU01 (sample SAMEA3541582, study PRJEB24748) | human gut metagenome | biome: human gut; feature: human-associated habitat; material: faeces | place: China | collected 2012
GGCACGTGGGTTCGAATCCCACCGCTTCCGCCAAGCCCATATAATCCGAACCCGCTTCCGAAAGTCAGTGGGTTCGGATTATTTATTTCCTTTGAGCGATATGAACGCACATGCAAGTCAATCTCCAGACCGAGGGAGTCACGCAAGACCTTGTGAAGCGCCTCGTCGGACGCGGGAGAGCGCAAGTCTTCCTCGGCGACGCTTTTAAGGATTTACCTGCATTTGCACAAGGTTCCAGGAGCCAGGCCATCGCTATCCAAGGCGGGGCGTCAGGGGCGTTGAACCGGCCGTCGCAGCAGAGCAACAACCGCGCCCGCGCATAATCGCGGACGCGGCCATGCTCCTCAGGTGCCTCAAGGCTCAATGCCCTCTAAGCCATACCATCTCTTCAGCTCGTGCCCGCATATGTGAAACGCAATCTGTTTGCCCGGATGAGCTTAGAATCATAGTTCATGGATTGACAATTTGGCTGTTTTCTTTTATTATATTTTATGTTGAGGTTGATATGAAGGAGCTATCGTTTTGAGTGAAGTTGATCTTTCCACAAGTAGCTTGTCGAGCAAAATTTTACCAGAAATTAATAGGAAGCGCGTACTCAAGCTTCTTTATCAGGAAAAAACGCTTACGCGACGTGAAATTTCTGATATACTGGTTATCAGCCTGCCGACAGTTTCCAAATTGGTAGACAGTCTTCTTGAAGAGGGGTTTGTAACAGAAGGCGGCCGCCAGCAGTCCACGGGGGGCCGCAAGCCGCGTTTAATTGCCTTTGCTCCAACCTCCCGTTATGCCGTGGGGGTAGACATACGTCCTCAGGGCCTACGCTTTGTGGCTTCCGATTTATGGGGGTATATTTGTTTATCTCAAGTATGCGATATCGTATTTGAAGACACGCCTGCATATTGGGAAGCGTTTGTTCAGCATACGGAAAATTTCATTGACATGACCACCTTTGGACGAGATATATTGATCGGGGTAGGCATTACTCTAAGCGGAACCATCGCCAAAGAAAAGCCCCTCGTTGAATATTCTTCCACATTGGGCATAAAAAATGTAGATTTATCCTTTTTGCAATCGCGTCTGCCTTATCCCTTAATGTTTCTTAACGACGCCTACGCCGCCGGGTATACGGAGTTCTGGAATAGCTCGCGCTTGAATCTGATGTTCTATTTGTCCATTTCCGAGGGCATCAGCGGAGCGATTATGATTCAAAACGAGCTCTTTACTGGATTCAATAATCGCGCTGGCTCTGTAGGCCATATTACAATCCAGCCCACAGGCGGGAAAGCGTGCACCTGCGGCAAAACCGGCTGCTTTGAAGCCTATTGTGGAGTAAAGGCGCTAACGGAGCCTTTCGCAGAAGCATTACCCGTTTTTTTCTCGCAGTTGGCGGCTGGCGAACCAAGGCATAAGGCGGTATGGGATGAATATCTATCTCATTTGGCCATCGGTATCAGCAATATCCGCCAATGTCTGGACATCGCAATTATCATTGGCGGCCAGCTCGGCCCCTATATAGGAGATTATCTCCCGGAACTTTTCGCGCATATATGCGCAATTTCATCTTTTCCAGAGAAAAACCGCCTTTACATCAACGCGGCGCGCTTTGGAAAGGATGCAAGCGCGCTTGGCGTCGCGCTGCAGTTGATCAACAAATTCCTGGATTTCTAGCCTTAGCCATTCTCGAGAACGTCCGCGCAAACGCCGTCGCCAAGGATTTCCAAAACGTTCGGCGCTATTTCGTTTATACTGCTTTTCCATACCTGCGCTCCATATTGTAAGAAAATTCATTCCCCTTCGCAAAATTTGAGGTTTTTGTGGCGCGTTTTTACAATAACGCGCAAAAATATGCTATACTGTTTTTTAAATTACTTTATAATAATGATATAATCAATGTATCATCTCATGTGTCGATTGATTGATTTATGAAGGAGGCTTTAAATAATATGTCTGAAGCAGTCAACCATGTATTTAATGTGGCGCTTGTCGGTCTGAGTTTTGGGGCAGAATTTATTCCCATTTATCAAAGCCATCGAAGCACAAATCTGTTGGCCCTTTGCCAGCGAACAAAAGAAAAGCTAGACGCCCTTGCGGATGCGTGGAATGTGCCAAAGCGATATACGGATTACGACGAGCTACTTTCCGATGATGAAATTGAAATTGTGCACATCAATACACCGCCTGAAACGCATGCCGATTTTTGCGTGAAAGCCCTGGAGGCCGGTAAGCACGCGGCTTGCACGATCCCCATGGCCTTGTCTGTGAAGGACTGTCAACGCATCGTCGAAGCACAGGAAAAAAGCGGAAAGCAGTATATGATGATGGAGACGGCCGTCTATACGCGTGAATTCTTATATTGCCGCGAAAAACACTTGCGAGGAGATTTCGGCAAGCTGCAATTCTTTCGCTCCTCTCATCAACAGGATATGAGCGGTTGGCCGAAATACTGGGAAGGATTCCCGCCGATGTGGAACGCTACGCACGCAATTTCTCCGACCCTGGCGTTAAATCGCGATCAGGCCGCAACCGTCACGTGCTTTGGATCCGGCACCATCCAGAATCACATGCATGGCAATTATGGCTCTCCCTTCGCCATTGAATCTACGCACATCCGCTTTAAGGATTCCGATCTCGTCGCCGAAGTCACCCGGTCGCTATTTGATACGGCCAGGCAATATAGAGAAAGCTTCGATGTATATGGCTCCAAAGAGAGCTTTGAATGGACAATGATCGAAAATGAGCCCCATATACTGCATGTAGGAGAAATTCCCTCCCGAATTGACCCGCCTGACTACGCGCATCTCTTGCCGGAGGAGATTCAAAAATTCACGCGTGCGGGCGTATATGACGCAGACGAGCATCAGCACCTATCCTTTATCCAGGGCGGCGGACATGGCGGTTCGCATCCACATCTGGTGAACGAGTTTATTTCCGCGCTTTTGGAAAAACGGGAGCCCTACCCAAATGCGCGTCAGGCCGCAAATATCACCTGCGCGGGAATCCTCTCCCACGAAAGCGCGCTTCAGGGCGGCAAAACAATTTCGCTGCCGGATTGGACATTTGTTTAGCCCACAAGCGGAGAGGGAGATCATATGAATAAAACCGCCGCAAATCCGCGGTTTGCCAGTATGCCAGCATGTTGGAGCGCTTTTCCGGAAACTGTCCGTTTCATGGAAAGCATACATCTTGACAGTCTTATTTTCCCTCTTTTTGATAGTTTGCACGACGTATGCTTTTTCCTGAAAAACATGTCTGGACAAATTCTTCTATGCAACCGCCAGCTCTATAGGCGCTTTGGCTTGCACACAGAGGCGGACATCATCGGAAAAACAGACTTTGACCTTCATCCACACAAGCTGGCCCTGAAATATCAACGGGACGATTTTTATGTAACCACCTCCGGAAAACCTCTTGTGAAAATCATTGAGGTTTTCCGGAGTGAAACAGGGCTTCCAGGTTGGTATCTCACCGACAAATATCCTGTGCTTTCTCGTTCCGGAGATATCGTTGGCGTAATGGGGGTTATCCAAAAATATGAAAGCTTTCGCGCCGATAGCTGCGGTGGACGGCTCGGCGAACTGCTGCGATATATTGAAGAAAATATAAACGGCCCCATTCGCCTACGTGAGCTTGCGCAACGACAGGGCATGTCTATACGCGCAATGGAACGCGTTTTTCAGGAACAGCTCGGCCTTTCTCCCAAACAATATATAATCCGCAAACGCATATTGGGGGCGTGCGAAGCATTGCGCAGTACAGACAGGGCCATTGCTGATATCGCCATGGATTCCGGCTTTTATGATCAAAGGGCCTTTAGCCGCGCATTCAAGCAAATCATGGGTATTACCCCGCAGGCGTACCGGAATTTGTTCCTATAACCGTTTTTTCGTCAGTTATATCCCGCAAAATAAAAATACAGGCATGTTATCCAAAAATATTCGCTCACATATTGACAAGGCGCAACTGAACTGCTATACTTTTATTGACCTGTATTTTATAAAAGTATTTAATAAAACTAAGAATCAAAAGAATGGAATAAACGAAAGGGGATGGCTAAACCGTATGCGTGAATATTTCCTAGAGGCGCGGGAAATTGAAAAGTCGTTTGGCGGAGTGCACGCCCTCAAGCGTGTGAATCTGAAAATCCGTTCTGGGGAAACGCTATGTCTTGTCGGACAAAATGGATGCGGGAAATCAACGCTGATCAAAATCATTTCCGGCGCATACAAGCCGGATGCCGGAGAAATCGTCATTGATGGCGTTGCGCATCAGCAAATGACGCCGCTTCGATCCACGCATGCCGGAATACAGGTAATTTATCAGGACCTTTCATTGTTTCATAATCTTACAGTTTCCGAAAATGTGGCCATGGCCTATAATCTCAGCGGCGCGCATAAACGTCTGTTCAGCAAAAAGCGCAATCGTGAAAAAACGCTGAAGGTTCTGGGAGAAATCGGCGTGGATATTGATCCTGATGCTATCGTCGACGATCTGCCAATCGCGCAGCGGCAAATTGTCGCCATATGCAGGGCGCTCACACAGGACGCCAAACTCATCATTATGGACGAGCCTACCACGGCGTTGACAAGTCATGAGGTTGACAGGCTTTACAAGGTCATCGCCGGATTAAAGGCTCGCGGAATCGCGCTGATTTTCGTCAGTCACAAGCTCGACGAGGTAGTGCGCATCGCCGATCGGATTATGGTGATGCGAAACGGCGAGAATATTATTGACGGTCCGGTAGATACATTCGACACAGCGAAAATCACATTCTATATGACTGGCCGGGAGCTTTCGACAATCCCCTTTGACAATCCCATCGACCATAGCCGGCCCATTCTTAGCGTCAGGGGCCTCACCGCTCGCTCCGGGGCGTTTCGCGATATAAGCTTTGAGCTTTATCAGGGCGAAGTATTGGGCGTGACCGGATTGCTTGGTTCAGGAAGAGAAGCGCTGGCCGAAGCCCTGTTTGGCCTTTGTCCTCTTACGAGCGGGCAAATCCAGCTTTTGGGGAAAAGCATTGCGCTAAAAAATGCCACTCAGGCGGTCAAAAGCGGAATTGGTTATATCCCAGAGGATCGAACGCTCAAGGGTCTTTATATGAAAGCTCCGATAGGAGAAAATATATTTTCATCCATTCTTTATCTACACTCCAGAGCTGGGTTTCTCAAATTTAAAGAGCTGGATGAAATTGCTCGATATGAAGCGGATAAGCTTAGCATTAAAGCTGCCGGTATCGAGGCGCCGGCCAATAGCTTATCCGGCGGTAATCAGCAACGCGTCGTCATTGCCAAATGGCTGGCGCTGAAGCCAAAGCTTTTGATTCTTAACTGTCCGACCGTGGGCGTAGATGTGGGTTCAAAAGCGGAAATACACGCGTTGGCTCGCGCCTTTGCCCGCGATGGCATCGGGGTTTTGCTGATCTCCGATGATCTTCCGGAAATTCTCGCCGCGTGCAACCGCGTTCTGGTTATGAACCAGGGCATACTCACCGGTTGTTACGATACAAATCAAATAGACGAGCAATCTCTGCAAACACAGTTGACCAAAGAAATCGGGGGAAATATCGCATGAAGCAGGCAAAGAGATTCAGATTGTCGGACGACCTGCTCCGGCTCATTATCTTCATCGTGATTTTTGCAGTGTTTGCGGTCTTAAATCCCAATGTGGTAAGAATTGCCAATCTGGTATCGCTATTTAACAACATGGTATATACAGGCATTTTGGCTCTCGGACTTATGATGCTTCTTGTATTGGGTACGCTGGATCTTGGAATTTCCGCATACGCGGTGTTCGGCGCATATGGCACGCTTTCCTTTTGCATGACCTACTGGATGGGTGCCAATTTATGGATCATGCTGCTCTCCGCAGCAATCCTCGGCGGCCTTGCCGCAACGGTAACCGGCGCCCTGATCTATAAGCTCAAGCTGCCAGGCATTCTGGTATCGGTAGCCACCTCCAATATCTTTTACATGCTCCTGTTTTTGAGCGGTTATGGAACTGGAAACGTACCCGCCACCAAGATTCCTCCTCATATGCTCACCTTTAATAAAACCAATCTGTTTTCCGCCACAGTAGGAAGAATTACCGTGCAGATGAACATCTCCGTGTTGGTAATGCTGATTCTGGCCGTACTGTTATGGATTTTCTTAAACAAGACCATGACCGGGCGCAATATCTATGCCATCGGTGGCAATTATGAAGCCGCCGAGCGTATGGGCATTAATATTTTCAGGACATACATCATCGTATTTTTTCTGGCAGGTGCCTTGGCCGGCATTGCGGGCATGCAATCGTATATGAAACAAATGTCTGTTACGCCTTTAGGGCTGCAGGGTTCGCACTCCAACGCTCTGGCGGCCTGCATTTTCGGCGGCACGCAGTTGGGAAACGGAAAAGGAGGCTCGGTTGTCGGAACGATGATCGGCGTGATGACCATTACGCTGATTTCCACCAGTCTGGTCATGCTGGGCGTGCCGTCTTACGCGCAAACCTTTGTCATAGGCGTGCTCATTTTGGCAAGCGTCGTTTTAGCGGCCAGTAAAAACATACAAAACTAGTGCGAAGGGTGGAAAAGCAATGCTTGCGAAGCTAATGAACATGGAGCGCAGAAGCTTGGTTTTGATCGTACTTTTTCTGCTGGTTCTCATTGCCATGTATCTCTTAAATCCCGCACAGTTCGGCACTGTGGACAACTTGAAGAACATAATGCTTCAAATCGCGGAGAATGGTTGCTTCGCGACGGCGTACTTCCTGGTATTTGTATGCGGCGGCTTCAACTTTGCCTGCGTTATGATCGGCAATCTGGCAGGCATTGTATTGGCCGTGGTTTGTTCAAATCCCACGCTTTCAACGTCCATGTCACCGGCTATGCTGCTGGCGTTTGGCGCGATTATATCCATTGTGGTAGGCATTGCTTGCGGAGCGTTCATGTCGTTTTTTGTCTACAAGTTCAAAATAGCGCCGCTGATGGTTACAATATGCGCCTCCAAGCTGTTCGAAGGCATCGGCTTTATCCTGACAAAAGGACAATCAGCCCTCGCTCCCAGCTCCGTCGTCAGAATTGGCGCAACATATCTGTTTGATTGCATTCCTGTGCTGCTGATCATTATGCTGATATGCTTTGTGATCTGCGATGTATTCCTGCGCAAAACGCGCCTGGGAAGGCAAGCACGGCTTTATGGCCTGAATAAAGTCGCCAACCGCTATAGTGGAATCAGCAACGCCCGCACTCTTCTGGCCGTTTATATGCTCAGCGGTTTTCTTTCGGCAGTCGGCGGCATGATGGTGCTTTCCAAATACGGCTCCGTTAAACCAGATTATGGCACCTCGCTGACAACTACGATTATTCTAATCGTCATGTTGTCTGGAATTACCATCGGCACGGGCAGCGAATCGGTCATGGGCGTACTGCTTTCGCTTCTAACGGTACAATTGCTTTCCAGTGGTTTTTCCATTGGCGGCATCAACGCCAACGTCACACAATTTCTTTACGGTGTGCTGCTTTTGATCGTAGTATTTATCACAACAAAGGGGTATGAGAAATTTTCCCTTTACAATAAATGGCGCAAATCTCATGCCTCAAAGTCAAACTAGACCCGTCGGGTCTTCAAAAGCGAATTCCATTAAAGAAAGGAGGCACGCGCGACGTCTGCCTGTGCGTCACAGGAACTCCAAATTACGACCAAGCCATAAAACAAGGGAGGAAGAATCATGAAGAAAATCTTAGGAATCATTTTGGCTGTATGTATGCTGCTTTCGTCCTTTTGCGCCTACGCCACTGAAGCCGGCTATGAAGAAGGTTACGAGGTTCAGTCCGGGGAAAATGTAATCTATGACGATACCATTACCAGAACAGAAGGAAGCTCCATCGTCGTTGATAATGAAACTGGCCGCGAAGTCGATTTGAACGATCTCTCCGTAGCGGGTGTTCACCGCAGCATGGGTTCATTCTGGATGGACAGCGCAAATGTTGAAGGCGAGGCCTGGGCGGAGCGCACGCCGGGCGTTACCTGGAGCTATTATCCCGCCGCTGTCATGGACGCCGCCGCGCAGATGTCCGCCTTGAGCGACGCAATGGCCACCGATCCCGACGTTCTTGTCATTTGCCCCACCTCCGGCGAGGCTGTTAACGAGGCCATTGCCTCTGCGAAAGAAAAGGGCACAATCGTCGTTGGCTATGAAGGGACTCCCGATCTGACCAATTTTGATTACTTTGTCGATCCTTTCCCGGGCGACGTATACGTCAAAATGCACGTAGACAAAATCGCCGAGATGCTCGGCGACGACATTACTTATTGTCTGTGGGTCGGCCGGCTTACGACGCCCTATCAGGTTGAATGGTGCAATACCTTCTATAATTATGCCGCCGAAAAATATCCGAATATGAAGTGCATCCTGGAATACGGCGCATGGCTTGAGCATACCGACAACGAGGAAGTGGCCTACGAAAGCGCTAAGCAAGTACTTTTAAGCAACGATGTGGATCTTTTGTGGACGCCTTCCTCGGGCGGTTGCCTTGGTCTGGCTCGCGCGATCGAGGATCTGGGCATGGTCGGTAGCGTTTATGCCTGCGGACAGTCTCGTCCCTCGGCCTCCAAGATAGCGCTCGACGCCGGAACTTATCTGTTCTCAACAATCTATTATCCGGGCGCTGTTTTCGCTGCCGCCGCGGAGATCGGCCGTCGCGTGTGGGCTGGCGAGGAAATCAAAACCGGCGACGATTTGGGGCTTGAAGGCTATACCGATATCACCGTTGATGGGAACTGGGTCTATGGCACCGGCTGGTACTTCATGGACAAGGATACCATCGACGAAATCGTAGCCAAGTATCCCGACTTCTAAACCATCGTTAGCAAAATGTATGCGCAGCGCCGCGGAGTGACAAAGCAAAGGCGCTCCGTGGCGCTGCTTCCATAGAACGTGTGGAGGGAAAGTATGTATTTAAGCGTATTAACAAAACAGCTGAGAAACGAAAGCTTCCAAAGGAGCATTGAGATCATCCGTGAAATCGGCTTTCGCTATGTCTCTTTGGGCGCCGGTGGCATAGGCCATTCCACCAAGGATCCCTGCTATGCCCCCAAGCTGATTGAGGATCAGGCCCGTATCGATACATACAAAGCCATTCTCAAAGATAACGGCGTTTCCATCGCCCATTTTGCGCTTCCGGCCAATCCTGTGCATCCGCAGAAGCGCATTCGGGAAAAAAACGATCTTGATTTGCGCTCAGCAATTTTGCTCGCGGAGAAATTTGGCGTGGATACCGTAACCACCATGTCCGGCTGCCCCGGCGATCATCCCGGCGGTTTGTATCCAAATTGGGTAGCCTACAATTGGCCGAGCGATGCAATGAAGGTGCTTGAATATCAGTGGAACGAAGTGCTTATCCCCTATTGGAGGGATTTGGAAGCGTTTGCGCGTGCCCATGGCGTTCGCGTGGCCCTGGAAATGCATCCGAATATGGCGTGCTATAACACCGCCACGGTATTGCGCCTGCGCGAGGCCACCGGGCCAAGCATCGGTGCCTGCCTGGATCTAAGCCATCCGTTTTATCTGGGAATGGATCCTATCCAAATGGTCTGCGCGCTAAAGGACTGCCTGTTTGCCGTACATGGTAAGGACACTTGGTTTAACGAGCGCAATCTTGCCATCAACGGTTATTTTGACGCGCAAACGCAGTATGAAAAAAAGTCCTGGCATTTCGTCAACCCGGGCTATGGACACAGTGAGCTTTTCTGGAAACGCTTTATCGTCGCGTTGCGTTTAAACGGCTATGATCGCGATATTTGCTATGAAAATGAAGATCAGCAATTCGACGCTTACGAAGCTATGGTGGATGGATATAAATTCCTAAGCGGCATTATCTACGAAAAGCCATCGTCAGGATATTTTTGGGCCAGGGACGTAATGGAAGAGGTATTTGCGTATCTAAACGACGAAGAAGGCGCCCTTCGTGAGAAGTAAGTGCGCTGTGAAAGGAGAAAAGATATGCGAATTGGAATGAACCTTATGCTGTGGACTTTCAATCCCAGCTACGACGAGCATGGCGAGCTATTGGACCGCCTGAAGGGGTTCGGGTACGACGCCTTTGAAATCGGAATAGGAGAGCTGAGCGGCCCTAATATCCGTCGTTTTGCCGCTCGGGCAGTAGAGCTTGATTTGGAGCCGCAAGCGGTAGATCTGTTTCCCGTAACGGTTGGAGATATGATCTCGAGCGATCCCGCAATGCGCAGGGCGGCGCTGGATCGCCTGATTGTGGGCGTACATAAGGCTCGCGATCTGGGCGCAAAAGTATTCAGCGGGCCCTTTTTCCAGGGCCTGAACTCGACGACAAGCATAGGCCCAACCGATCAGGAGCGCGCTTGGGCTGTCGAGGGGCTTCGGCGTTTGGGGGAAGAGGGCCAAAAATGCGGTGGAATACGCATTGCGGTGGAGCCATTAAATCGCTTTGAAATGCATATTGCCAATACGATTGCGCAGGCATACGCATTATGCGAAAAAGCCGGCCTTGAAAATGTGGGTATATTGGCAGATACGCATCACGGAAACATTGAAGAGCTTGATATCGTAAAATCGTATACCTCACATATCGATCGCATTTTCAATATCCATATTTCAGAAAACAACCGTGGCATTCCTGGAAGCGGACATGGCATTCCTCCTGCGTTGTTCCAGGCCTTGAAGCATGCGGGCTATCAGGGAAATCTCATTATCGAGGCCTTCAACGCAAACGTGAAGGAGGTGCTTCCGCTTTTGCGCATCTGGACGCCGTTTGCCGATTCGGAAGATGAGATCGCGCGTCAGGGCTTGAAATACATACGAGAAAATCTGGAGGGATAGAAATGGATAAAATTCGCGTCGCAGTTGTCGGCTTAGGGTTCGGAGCAGAGTTTGTGCCTATATATCAGGCCTGGGAGGATACGGAATGTGTCGCGGTATGCCGGAGAGATGAGGCACAGCTGAACCGATTCGCGGATCAATTTGGCATCGCAAAGCGATATACAGATTATCTCGATATGCTCAAGGATCCCGAAATCGACGCGGTACATATCAATTCCGATCTAAAGAGCCACGGTTGGATGACGATCGAAGCGCTAAAAGCCGGCAAGCATGTGGCATCCACGGTAACAATGGCCATGACGGCGGCAGAATGCGAGGAGATCGTACGGCTGGAGCAATCTACCGGAAAAGTGTATATGATGATGGAAACATCCATCTATACGCGCGAATATCTGTACTTCAAAAGGCTATACGAGGCCGGAGAAATTGGCCGTTTGCAGTTTTTGCGGGGATCCCACCAGCAAAACATGTCCCTCCCGGGCTGGCCGAGCTATTGGTATGGAATGCCGCCAATGTGGTATCCGACGCATGCCGTCGCTCCCCTGTCGGATATACTGGGCGCGTGCATCACCCAGGTTCGTTGCCTCGGCTCTGGCCGTATTCGCGAGGAATACATCAAACAATACGGATCGCCGTACGCCGCAGAAAGCATGCAATTAAAATTTAAAAACACGGACGTATGCGGGGAAGTGACGCGAACGCTATTTGACACAATCCGGCAATATCGGGAGAGCTTTGATTTTTATGGAACCAAGAAGTCTTTTGAATGGGAGCAGATCGCTGGAGAACATCCCGTGATCTTCTCCGGCCTTGAAGACGCGGAACGCGTGGCGGCGCCCGATACAGACTCCATGTTGCCAACTGCCATTGGAAGGTTCGCCTTGAAAAACCAGATCGTTGACCCGACCCATACGTCGTTCATTCAAGGCGACGGGCATGGCGGTAGCCATCCGCACATGGTATACGAGTGGATCCGGGCAATTCAAGAAAAGCGGCCGGCACATGTGCATGCGCGGGTGGCGGCAAACTGGACAATGGCGGGTATCACCGGCCATGAAAGCGCTATGCATGGAGGCGAAATCCTGACGATCCCCGAATGGGCACAATTCTAGGTTAAACGGCAGCGGGCTTCGCTTCTTTTCCCAATGCGCTTTCCCCGCGGATAAGGGAGCTGAACGCTTTCCTGCCCTTCATGTGTGAAAATCCCCTCTTACAACTGCCTTTGGGCGGCAGAGCGCCATTCACTGTATGCGTGAATGGCGCTCTGGCTGTCGAAAAGTCCATAGGAGAGCGCGAGAGGGTCTCGGTCCTCTCGAAGCTATAATCGTCCCCGGCAGTGTGTACGGCGGGGACGAAGCGATTTTTGCGTCGGAAAATCCCATTTTCCAGAGCAAAAATCGCTTCCTTGCAGTTTCCGCGCCCGGAAATCCGTAGGATTTTAGCGGAAACTGATTGAGGGGGTGGCAGTGGCGGGGGAGTT
>OGWU01001681.1_pt1 | contig 12308 bp, 10 predicted proteins | sample 1576071 | NCBI WGS metagenome assembly OGWU01 (sample SAMEA3541582, study PRJEB24748) | human gut metagenome | biome: human gut; feature: human-associated habitat; material: faeces | place: China | collected 2012
AAGCGATGGGGCAAGAGTGAGTATTTTTTTATGCCTTTTAAGGCAGAATAAATAGAAGTCGGCTGTTGAGTCCCCGTAGTAAATCGTTTTGTCAAAATCGTAAACATTCATAATATGCAAATTCCTTTTTAGTTTTGCAAATAATTTTTGACATTCAATTCTTAACAGAAGAGAACATCTGCACTATGATTATAATATGAGAAGAAAATTTTTGCAACATTTCCCGTTAATTAGCTCATTTTGGCTGATTATCCAAAGAATATACCGTTATTCTGTTGCTTTTAACTCTGTTTTGTTGTACAATATACTATGTATTATTGTATAAAGGAGAAAATCCGTGTTTGGTTATTTGCAGATTCAAAAGAGCGAACTGCTTGTTCGTGAATCCGAGGCTTATAAGGCTGTGTATTGCGGTCTTTGCAGGCAAATGGGTAAGGATTACTCCGTGTTTACAAGATTTACGCTAAGCTATGACTGCACATTTTATGCAATGCTTTTAATGTCGCTTAACCGTTCATGCAAAGGCTTTAAAGACGGCAGATGCACCTGTAATCCTCTTAAAAAATGCAAGTTTGCAACAGATTCCGGTGACGCATACAGAAAGGCTGCCGCATTTTCAATGATATCGGTTTATTATAAAATCATTGATGATATTCAGGACAGCGGATTTTTTAAAAAGCTTTTGTGCAGAATCATAAAGCCTTTCTTTTCTCATCAGAGGAAAAAGGCGGCAGATAAGTATCCCGATATGGACAAAGCGGTTTCCGATATGATGAAAATGCAGTATGATGCTGAACATTCGGAAAAGCCGTCTGTAGATATGTCGGCTCATCCAACGGCATTAATGCTCGCTGCTGTATTGTCGGCTGAGGCTCATGATGAAATTCAAAAAAGAGTTCTCTATGAATTCGGCTATCATATCGGTAGGTGGATTTATCTTGTCGATGCCGCAGATGATATAGAAAAAGATATCAAATCAAACGGATTTAATCCGTTTGTAAACAAGAAAACAGGTGAGGTAAAATCATCGGATTTTATAAAAGCGGTGCTTAATCAATCGCTTGCAAGGGCATATGATGCCTACAATCTTTTGAACTTTACCGATTTTAAGGGAATTTTAGATAATATGATGCTTTTGGGATTCCCTGCATCACAAAACAGAGTAACAAGCAAACTTGATACGGAGGTCAATAATGAATAATCCTTATGAGGTTCTCGGTGTGTCTGAAACAGCTACCGATGAAGAAGTAAAAGCAGCGTACAGAAACCTTGCTAAAAAATATCATCCCGATAACTACACCGACAGCCCTCTTGCGGATGTTGCGGAGCAGAAAATGAAGGAGATTAATGAGGCGTACGATATGATTAATCAGATGCGTCAGAAGGGTAAGGGTACAGGCTCAACAGGCAGTTCGTCATATAACGCAAATTCTTCAAGCTCACAGTTCTACAATGTAAGAATTTACATTCAGAGAGGACTTCTTGATCAGGCCGATCAGATTCTTGAAAACACAGCACAGTCAATGAGAACCGCCGAATGGCATTATCTCAAGGGCATGATTGCATACCGCAGAGGTTGGTCTGAACAGGCTTTTTCATATTTCACAACTGCGTGCAATATGGACCCCAACAACACGGAATACCGAGCCGCTCTTAACAATATGCAGAGCCAGAGAGCATACAACTACGGCGGTTATACTCAAACAAATCCTAACGCAACAGGCTCATCCTTCTGTGATGTTTGTGCTGGAATGATGTGTGCAAACTGCTTGTGCGATTGTTGCAGAATGGGATGTTAATATGAAGAAAAACGGTATCAAAAAGGGGACAATGCGTATTGCGGTTTGCGGAATTATTGCGGCGCTCTCACTCGTTTTTATGATGATGACATCTCTCGTTCCGATCGGAACATACGCTTTGCCCTGTCTTGCAGGAATTCTCATTTCCTGCATAGTTGTTGAATACAGCTATGGATGGGCAATCGGTGTGTTTTGTGTAACTGCCGTGCTTTCAACGCTCCTTGCCGGCGATAAAGAGGCTGTTATATATTTCATTGCACTTTTTGGCTATTATCCGATTTTAAAGGGTGCTTTTGAATTTAAAATCAAAAACAGGGCAGTTCAATACATACTTAAGTTTGCGGTATTTAATGTTGCCGCCATCGGTTCGTTCTTTGTTGCAACATGGCTGTTGTCAATTCCGACAGATGAATTTACCGTTTTCGGTTTTTATGTTCCGTGGGCATTTTTGATTGCCGGAAATATTTTCTTTTTGCTCTATGATTATGCAATTACCGTATTTGTTATGCAGTATGTTCGCAGATTAAGAGGAAAAATATTCGGTAATTTTCACAAGTAATTATAATTCAAAGAAGTTTTGAGAAGGTGGACCTAAATGAAAAAGCAAAAATTGTTTGTCCGCATAGTCTGCATAGTTCTTGTGGTTCTTATGGCAGTATCGGTAGGTGCTGTTGCAATAACTGCATTTTCGGCTAATGCGGCTCAATCAACCGAGGAGGTTTCCGCAAGCGTATCAGCAGGCGCATCAGGCTATATAAATGCGTCGTATGTAAATCTGAGAAGCGGTGCAGGTACGAATTATTCGGTTATAACCTGTATGGCAAAGAATACAAAATTTACTTTTGTTGACGGAAAGCTCTATAACTCAAAGTGGTACAAAATCAAGCTTAAATCAAATTCAAAGACAGGCTATGTTACAAAGGAATATGTTGCCGTAAGTTCTTCGGCAACGGCATCAAGCGTAACAGGTTATGTTTCTGATGATTATGTAAATCTCAGAAGCGGAGCAGGCACAAATTATTCTGTTGTTGGTTGCCTGAGAAAGAATACTAAGCTTACTTTTGTAAGCACTTCACTCTACAACTCCGCCTGGTATAAGGTTAAGGTTACTTCAACTGCTAAAACAGGTTACATAAAGAAAGATTATGTAAAAATGGATAGCTCAACTCAGCCTACAACTCAGCCGACTACATCTGCTTCAACCGTAAGCGGCTATGTGTCAGATGATTATGTAAATCTCAGAAGCGGAGCAGGCACGAATTATTCTGTTGTTGATTGTTTGAGGAAAAACACTAAAATTACTTTTGTAAGCACCACACTTTACAATTCGGCATGGTATAAGGTTAAAGTTACTTCAACCTCAAAAACAGGTTACATAAAGAAAGATTATGTAAAAATGGATAGCTCAACTCAGCCTACAACTCAGCCGACTACATCTGCTTCAACCGTAAGCGGCTATGTGTCAGATGATTATGTGAATCTGAGAAGCGGTGCCGGTACAAGCTATTCTGTCGTTGAGTGTATGAGAGTAAATACAAAGGTTACTTTTGTAAGCAAAAAGCTTTATAACGGTGACTGGTATAATATTAAGCTTACATCAAATTCAAAAACAGGCTATGTAAAAAAAGACTATGTGAAGATGAACAGTCAGACACAGCCTACAACGACTCAGCCTACAACCGCAAAGCCGTCAACAGGTTCATCTGTTAAACTTTCCGTATCAAGCAAATCAATTTTCACAGGCAACAGATTTGCAATTACAGCTACTGCATCGGGAACCGTTTCGTGGTCAAGCTCAAATACAGGCGTTGCAACCGTTGACTCTCGTGGTATTGTAACAGCCAAGAAAGCAGGCTCTGCAACAATTACTGCGAAAAGCGGTTCGCGTTCTGCAACCTGCAAAATTACCGTAAAATCCGGTTCATCGGTAAATATATCCAACAGCAATGTAAATCTTCCGTGGCAGAAGTCAATGCTTTTGAAATCAAGCACAAGAGGCGTCACATGGTCAAGTTCAAATACGAAAATCGCAACAGTTAAGAACGGTGTTGTTGACACGGTAGGCAAGGGCTATGTAACAATCACAGCCTCAACTTCATACGGTGCGGCAACCTGTCTTATCCATGTTATGCCGAGGGAAAGCGTGCGTTTCTGCTATGCTTCACCAAACTCCGCTCCGCTTAATTCAAATGTAAGCTTTAAGGCTATTACCGACACAGACAGGGTAGGCGTGTATTTTGTAGTTACAAACGGTTCAACCTCTTATAAGGTCACCGCAAAAAATAAGGTTAAAGACGGTAACTCCTATATCTGGACAGGTACACAAAAGCTTTCAAAATCAGGCAAATGGTCTGTTAAGGCATATTCTAAATTTAAAACCGAATCAAAGTATTACACCACGGCAGGCGGCGGTGAGGGCGAGGTGTTTGTAACCTCAACAACCAATAAAACCACCACAGCTTGTGCCGAGCGCAGAGCGAGTGATGAGGTAATCAAGCTTATTGCAAACTATGAGGGATTTCTCTCAAAAGTCACAGCAGACAGCATTACAACCGATCCTACACTCGGTTACGGCAAGGTTGTAATTTCAGGCGAACAGTTCTACAACAACATAACTTCAAATCAGGCATATGCTTATCTTTGCCAGACCGTGAACAAGGGCGGATATACCACCACAACAAATTCCTACCTTGTAAATAACGGTATAAAGTTCAATCAGCAACAGTTTGACGCACTTGTGTGCTTTGCATACAATGTAGGCAGCGGTGTGTTCTACAATGACTCCGAACTCCAGTCTGTTCTCTTGAACACAGGTTCAAGCGGTACTATCAAAGCAGGCGCTTCGGGTACGGTTACAGGTTCCGATGTAAACCTCAGAAGAGGTGCAGGAACTAACTACTCCGTTGTTACCCGTATGAACTACGGAACAAAACTTAAATTTGTTGACGGAAAGCGTTATAACACAAACTGGTACAAAGTTAAGCTTTCAAACGGCACAACAGGATATATCCACAAGGACTATGTTTCTGCTTCGGGCGGTTCAAGAGATTTGAATAATGTCAATAAGCAGAACCTCATTGATGCACTTTTGCAGTATCACCATGCGGCAGGTTCTTGCTATTGGGGACTTTTGTACAGAAGAGTTGACGAGGCGGAAACCTTCCTCTACGGCGATTATGACCGTGACGGTCAGCACAATTATCACAAATTCCATTTCTCATGTTACTCAAACCCGAGTTTCGGTATCTGATATTAATTTTTGCAAAGAAGGTCTTAAAATGAAAAAAATAGGTTTCATAGGCGCAGGCAATATGGCAACAGCCATTATAAAAGGTCTTATGGCACAAAACGACGGCAAGGCTGATTTTATCAATGTTTTTGATGTAAGCAAAGAAAAGTGTGCCGCTATGAAAAATATGGGTGCAAATGTAATGACATCTGCCGATGAAATTGCAAAGAACAGCTCAATTGTTGTTCTTGCAGTCAAGCCGCAGAATTATCCCGAAGTTCTTGAGTCTCTCAAAAATAGCATTACAACAGCCAAAACCGTAGTATCAATTGCCGCAGGCATATCTATTGCATATGTAAGAAAAGGTCTTGAGTGTGACTGCCCTGTTGTAAGGGTTATGCCTAATACGCCTCTCTTGCTCAAAAAGGGTGCAACAGCCCTTTGTCCGTCTGAGAATATCAGCGATGATGACAAAACAATCGTTTACAATATGTTTGCAGGCAGCGGTGTTTGCGAATATATTGACGAAAGCCATATGAATGAAATAATTGCGGTAAACGGCAGCAGCCCTGCTTATATTTATCTTTTTGCAAAGGCTATGGCTGATTACGCAAAGAATTGCGGAATCGACTATGACAGAGCCATGAACCTTGTCTGTGCAACTCTTGAGGGTTCGGCAGCAATGCTCCGTGACAGCGGTGAGCCTGTTGAAACACTCATAGACAGGGTTTGCTCAAAGGGAGGCACAACAATTGCCGCTATGGATAAGCTTAAAGAACACGGCTTCTATGAGGCTGTTCTTGACGGCATGGACGCTTGTACAAAGAGGGCAGAGGAGCTTGGCAAATAATTTTGCCTTAACATAAAATGAATACATTCCTCATATATTTTAACGGACAACCAATGAGAGGAATGTATTTTATGAAAAGCATTGTATTTTCTTTTAAAAAGCGTTATCTTTTTCGCAGATCAAAGGGAATTTCACCGTCTGATGTCAGATTTTTTATAAGGCGATATTCTGTGGTGCTTATCTTTGTTTCGGCTTTTCTTACCGGACTTGTTTTCGGTTCAATTTATGCATCCAAAGCCGATAAGCAAATGCTTGATTCCCTTGATTTTCTGTTTACTACAAATCTTGATGCAAGGCTCGGTCAGAATGCCGTCAGTACATTTTGTGCCTGCTTTGCATCTGATTTTATATTTCTCACGGTTGTATTCCTCTTGGGACTTGCACCGTGGGGAATACCGTTTTTGCCGTTTATTTCAGCATTTAAAGGCTTTGGAACAGGACTTACTGCGGCATATCTTATTATTACATATTCACTTAAAGGAGCAGGTTTTTATCTGCTTGTTGTGTTGCCGGGAACATTTTTGTTCTGTCTGGCACTCGTAAAGCTGTCGGCATATGCTTTTGAAATTTCAAAACAGATGTTTTTCAGCTTAATCGGTCATTCTCGTCAAACAAATTCTTTGAAAAATGAGGTGATTGATTTTTGTTCCCGATCTGTTTCGGCACTCATAATGACCTTTTGTTCAACCTTGCTGGACACGGCTTTGTGGTGCTTGTTTTCGGGAGCGTTCAATTTTTAATTTTGGAGGGCGCTATGGCATCGGAAAAGAACGCTGTAGCATTGACAGGATTTTTCTCGTCATTGTTTCACAATTTACCACGACTTTTGCTAACGAATGTGCTTTTTGCATTGCCGTTTGCCGTAATATTCGGAATTTTCTTTTTGATTAATACCCTTACTGGTCTTAATTCAATGTTTATATATTTTCTTACGATAATTCCGCTTTTTCCGTTTTATGCCGGCGTAACTCAGGTTACTTCCCATATGGTAAGGGGAGAGGAAAATGTTGATGTTTTCTCAAATTTCATCGGCGGAATAAAGGAAAATCTGCTCAGATTCCTCATACACGGCGTTGTGATGTATGCCGCTGTTTTTATCAGCTACTACTCAATTGTCCTTTATCTCGGACTCGGTTCAAAGAACGGAATGTTTTATGTTCCGCTTGTTATTTGTATTTTAATTGCAATTTTCTTTCTGTTTATGTTCTTCTATGTTCCTCCTATGACGGTCACTTTTGATATCAAGATGAAGGATATTTACAAAAACAGCGCACTTATGACAATCGGTGAGCTTAAACACAATCTGTTTGCAGTTTTCGGAATTTTTATTTTATTCCTCGTTTGTGCAACAGTGCTTATGTGCAGCTTTACTCCGGTACTGCTCATCATTTTCACAATTGTTCTTGCATTGTTCATTGTTCCGTCAATTTTATCTTTTATAATCAATTCTGCAGTTTATAAGAATATGTATTCAATGATTGTTGACAGGGATTCAAAGAGCAAGACAATTGATAAGAAAATGGAGAACAGACGCAAAGGTCAGTTCCGTGATGATGAAGAGCCTGTTGCGGAAGATTATTCGGATCTTGAAATTGATGAATCGGCTGACGGTGATGAATTTATTTTCTATAACGGAAAAATGATGAAAAGAAGTTATCTTTTAAAGCTTAAAAAAGAGGCTGAAGAAAGGAAGAACGCAAAATGAGCGGTAAACACGCAGTTAAAAGTTCAAAAAAATCATTGATAATAATTATTTGTGTTGTTGTACTTGTTGCAGTAATTGCAGGTGCGGTTATCCTGTTTATGAATCTTTCGGGTAAAAATAATAATTCGGCAACAACAGTACCGACTGTGGCTGCTTCAACAACCGCCGATAATACAAACTCAACGCAGAATGTTTCCGACTCTGTATCCGAAACCACACAGCCTGCAACCAAATCGGGTGAAGCTTCACAAGAGCCGACAGAACAGGGATACACAGCCGAAACATCTTCAAATGACAATGAAATTGTTGTTCCGACAATCAGCGGAGAGGAGCAAAAGCCAAAATTCAGTGCAACTCTTATTCCGTACTATGCAAAAGATGAAAATTCTTCTGAAGAATATTCTTTGAGAGATCTTTTCGGCTCTGCTTATTCAGGCGGCGGATTTACTTTTAATGAGGACGGAACATTCATTGATGGAATCACAAGTGCCTCGGCAAATTCGGGTGCGTACATAGTTGAGGGCGACTCCGTTGTAATAACATATTCCAACGATAAAAATGTTATTGCTGCCGTAACCAAATGGAACGGTGATGTTCCTGCTGAAATTACCGTAAACTACGGCGGAATTATTGTATCCTTTAAGTAAAATATCGGTGATTAAATGAGTAAAAAATCTGTTAAAAAGCCTGACTATGCAAAATTTGAGGCTAACAGGGCTGTAAAAAAGAAGAATAAGAAAAAGAAAACAACAGCAATAGTTTCATCGGTTATTGCCGCCTGCATATTTATCATTGCGGCAATAGTTGCCGTTAATGTGCTTTCACCGTCCGTAACCGCCGAGCTTACCTCGTCTGCATGGGTTCCCGAAGGTGCAAAGAATGCGAGCGGTGATGAGGTCGAAATGAGTGAGGTTTACAACACAAATTACAGTGCTTATCAGGGCTCTGTGTCATTTTCCGATGACGGCACATTTACTTTGTGGCTTTCGCCCGGAAGTCCCGATGACGGAACTCACAGCGGAAAATATACCGTTACAGCTTCCGATAAAGTCAATTTGTCATTTGATGACGGAACAAATACTTCCGCCGCACTCACACAAAAGAACGGTAAAATTTCGGCTGTTGTGCTTAAATATAACGACTATGAAATCACATTTGTAAAACAGTGAATACTTAAAATAAAAAGATATACGGTAAAATTTTCTGCCGTATATCTTTTTTATTTTTCTATATTCCGTCAAACAGACTTAGCTGTTCGGTTTTGCTTTCAAATTTATGCAAATACGAAAACACATTTTCAACTCCGAACATAATTCCGTGATTTCTGCAAACTTCTGAAATCCTGTTCATCAGAACATTATTGTTACTGCTCGTAAGCTGATATGAATTTCCGTATGTATAAATGTATCGTTCTTTCATATTCGGAAAGTGTTTGTCAAGCCGGCTGTAAAAATATTCTCTGTCACCGTCACGCAGAGTAAGCCCTATGCCGAAGCATATTATTCCACGAACCCTTGCATCAATGCAATACCTTAAAAGTCCGTCAATATTTTCTTTTGTATCATTTATGAACGGTAAAAACGGAGAAAACCACACAACACACGGTATACCGTTTTCGTGAAATGCCTTTAGCGTTTCAAATCTTTCTTTAGTAGCTGAAACATTAGGTTCAATTATTCTGCAAAGGCCTTCGTCTGCCGTTGTAAGTGTCATCTGTAACACAGCCTTGCTTTTATCGTTTATGTTTTTAAACAGCTCAATATCTCTCATAACAGATGCCGATTTTGTATGTACGGTTACACCGAATCCGTAGCGGTCGATTATTTCAAGACATCTTCGTGTCAGTTTAAGTTCTTCTTCAAGGGGAATGTACGGATCGCTCATCGCACCCGTGCCAATCATACATTTTCTGCGTTTCCTTTTTAAAGCGTTTTCAAGCAATTCCGGGGCATTTTCTTTCACCTCAATATCTTCAAATCGGTGATTCATCTGATAGCATTTACTGCGTGCGTCACAATAAATGCATCCGTGTTGACATCCTCTGTAAATGTTCATGCCGTTTGCGGCAGATAAAATTCCTTTTGCTTTGACCTTGTGCATATAATCCTCCGCTTATTGTTTGGCATCGACAAACCACCTGTTTTCCTCCAAAAACAGGTATCGTTCTTTGCCGAGAATATGGCAGGTGTAGCGTATCCCCGCACCGCCTGCTTTGAGAGATGCCGCATACCGCACATCGGAAATTTTGTCAATGCGGTATCTTCTTCCGTCATCCCACACAATATATTCGGGGATAAGATCTCCGTCACAATCAAATGTGGCAGTAACTTTAACATACTTTTTCATAGCTTGTTACCTCCATTAAAATCAGAGAAACATCTTTAATTTTTTGCCTAAGATGCATCGTTATCATAAATATCCGACAGGATGAATTGTATGATCCTCCTTTGGGTTAAAATCCGAAAGCTCCTTATCATCAAGCAAAACGGCAGGGCGAACAGCATAATTTCCGAATCGCTTTTTTAATCTGTCAAGTGTTTTGTCAAGCTGTTCGTTCTGAATAAGTCGCTTTTCATCACGCAAAAGGCTCATCTGGTGCGGCTGATCATCGTGAATAAAATCCGTAACGCTTACCCCGATACTTCTCAGCGGCTTTTCCATTTTATAGCTTTTTTTGAAAAGCTCAATAGCCGTATTTGTTATATCCTTTGTAAGATTTGTGTGGATTTCCGTTGTGTGCTGTCGGTTGAATGACATCAGCTCGTTGTCACGAATCGTAATGCAAACCGTTTTTGCCATAAACCCCTGTTCACGCATTCTTCTGCAAACGCTGTCACACAAAACGAATATAACCTGTTTTACATCGTTAAAGGTTACCATATCTTTCGGCGTTGTGGTTGAGTTACCGATTGACTTTACCTCGCTGTTTTCGTTCATATGGGCAACAGGGGAAGAGTCGTATCCGTTTGCAAAGCCGTAAATTAGGTCGCCCCATTTTCCAAGATATGACCGCAACAGTGTAACATCGGCAGTTGCGATATCTCCAATCGTATAAATGCCGATAGATTCAAGCTTTCTGCCCGTTGCTCTGCCAACATACAAAAGGTCTTTTGCAGGACAGTTCCACACAATATCTCTGTAATTTTCCCGTGTGATTTCCGTTATAGCGTCAGGCTTTTTATAGTCACTTCCGAATTTGGCAAAAATTTTATTAAAGCTGACTCCGATGCTTACGGTTATTCCGAGTTCCTGCTTTATACGGCGATTAATTTCGAGTGCAATCTCTTTGCCGTTCATATTCTTATTGTCGGTAACATCAAGCCATGCCTCGTCAAGTCCGAACGGCTCGATTTTGTCAGTGTATTCGCTGTAAATTCTCCTCGCCATTTTTGAAAATCGCTTGTACAAATCAAAGTGGGGAGGAACGGTTATGAGGTCGGGACATTTCTGCTTTGCCTGCCAGATTGCCTCGCCTGTTTTTATATTATACTTCTTCGCAATCTCATTTTTAGCAAGAATAATTCCGTGCCGATTTTCCGCATCACCGCTCACGGCAACAGGTTTGTTTCTGATTTCGGGATGATGCAAACACTCAACGCTCGCATAAAATCCGTTGCAGTCGCTGTGAAGAATAACCCTGTCTTTTTTATATTTGCTTTTGTCAACGGCACAATTAATATTCACAACGCATCACCTCGAACATTTGTTTTTATTTAATTATAGAACAAGTGTTCTATAAAGTCAAGCGTAATTTTGTCGCTTGCGGCAAAAGAATCGGTGTATAATTTTGTTTGACTAAATAAAATTTTTAATGTTCAAAAATTTATTCTTGTAATTATTGACAAATATTGTTGAAAGTGATATTATTAGAATCAAATAAGATATAGCTGTCTTAAATGATACAATAAAATTATAACCGATTTATTGTATGGTCGTGAGTTTACTTTTTCGCTTTTTTGAAAGGAGATTATTATGAGTATTAAAAAAATAAGTGCTTTATTACTTGCTGTATTATTAATTGCAAGCACTGCCGTTTTTTCTGTTTCAGCGGTGTCACGCAGTTATTCGTATATTTATAATTATGCGTTAAAAGTAAAGATGGATATTTCATCTACCGGTGAAAAAAAGCCGTATGCATATTACTATTATGACCATAGTTATAAGTTGGCGGAAGAAATTTTATCTTTATCGGAAGAAACGGAGAGTATAGAATTACAAAATAAATATGATGAATTAAAGGATTTTTATGAGAATCCGTGGATAAGACCAAGTGGTGCCGGCTATACTTGCTATTATGCTGTTAATGAGAAAAACGATAATAACTGGTACTCTGACGAAATTTGGAATACATTTGTTGAAAAAAGAGAAAAGCTTTTTAATGCCCTTAGTGTTAACAATCCGAATTTTGAACTTAAAGAGTATGGCGAGGGAATTTTAGATAAAGATTATACTATTAAACAACAGAAATACATAAGTGAATGTTTCTATGAATTATTGGAAGTTTTTAATACAATGACCTGTCAGAATATTGTTCTCGGTGATGTTAACGGTGACGGAGTTGTTAGTGTAGTAGATGCTACGCTTGTTCAAAAATATATAGTAGGTGAGGTTGATTTTAACTGTGCACAGAAGTTGAGAGCAAGAGTGAATTGGAATGCCTTTCCCATAACTGTCAAAGAGAGCACTACCATACAAAAATATATTGTCGGTTGTACAGATGTATAT
>OGWU01001686.1_pt1 | contig 12294 bp, 9 predicted proteins | sample 1576071 | NCBI WGS metagenome assembly OGWU01 (sample SAMEA3541582, study PRJEB24748) | human gut metagenome | biome: human gut; feature: human-associated habitat; material: faeces | place: China | collected 2012
CGCACGCCATAGGTGGCGGCCAGTCCGTTGTTGGCGTCCACACGCTTGGTCTTGGCAATGAGCATTAAACCGGAAGTGGCCATGTCGAGACGATGCACCGTCAGGGGACCGTCAGCTTCGGGATATTGCTCACGCATCAGGCTATAGACGGAGACTGCATCTTCCTTGCCGGGACCAGACAGCATTCCTGCCGGTTTGTTGATGACCGAAAGCCATGGGTCCTCATAAACAATCTCCAGATTCTTGGAGGGTACCTGCATTCTTTTCAACATGGGGTTTTCCTCTACTTGTAGACCTTGCAGCATGTGTTGCAGTATAGGTTCGCACTTTCCTTTGCAAGCCGGATAATAGTGGCCGTGATGGCGTATCTCTGTCTTGGGGGAATCACCCCACCAGAATTCGGCCATGGCAATAGGTTTCCATCCGTGCAGATAAGCTTGTTGCAGCAGTTTGGGGGCCGCACATTCACCCGCACCGGCAGGAGGTGTCTTGTGCACGGTCTGCCCGAATATCTCACAGAGATTCTTGACTTCTCCCCGGTAATTCAGCATCCCGAACTGTTCGAATAGCTTTTGCTGCAATGCTGCAGAGCGGGTTTTACGTTCAGACTTCAATGCTGAAATCCGTCTTTCCCAGTCTTCTGTCTGCGTTTGCAGTGTGGTAATCCTTGCTTTCCATGAACGTTCCAGGCGTTTATATTCCGCCTTTTGGAACTGGCTTTCCCGTATCAGTTCGGCTTCTTCCTGCGCATTGAGTTCTTTTTCTTTTCTGCGCTGTTCTCTGGCTGTTTTGGCTTCTTTCAACTGTGCTTTGGCTGTTGCCAGTATGTTTTCTGCTGACTGAATGGTCCGGGCAAGCTCTGCTGATAAGGCGGCATATGCTTTGTCATTTTCCAGTTGCCGGATGTTGCGGTTGATGGAAGAGATGTTCTCTTCTTCTATCTTGAAAAAGCCTTGTGGCTGTAGCAAGTCATATACGGGAGGAACAAAAAAGGGATGTAGGTTCTTTCCGGCCAATATGCCTGAGAATGCAGATAAATATCCGGTTTCTCCATGCTCGGTTTGTACAATCAGTACCCCGAACATTTTGCCTTGGCGCAGTTCGTCCTTCCATGCAGTTTGTCGGGTAAGATAGCTTTGTACTTCTTTGGCTGCCAATATACATAATGGGTGCGGAGTATAGCAGAAAGGATAGGTGAACCTTTCCGGAAGCGGAATGTCGGTTATGGAAGTAGTAAAACGGTGCAACATCATGTTGCAAAGATACTATATTTCTCTCATAACAGACCGTTTGTACTGCAAATCTTTATTTCGTTGTATATAGGTTGTAGCGCTTATGAAGAGAAAAACATCTTTGGGAAAGTTTTACTTATTCTCCGTTTATACAAATATGTATATATGTGTGAATTAACTTTGTTTTTGATAAATTGGCAACTCTGTTATCCTTAAAAAATGACTATTAATCTGTTTCGGATATTTTCTTCTTCCATAGACTGCTTTTTGTATACTTTAGATGTTATGCCGTCGTATGAATACGGATGAAGAGCTTTTGTCTTAGTGATACTTGTAAAATAAATTAAGTTATTGCCTTTTTTGTTTTATTGGAGAATGGTTGTTTTTTAAACTTCCTGGATATATAAAAGAAACTTATTTCTCTTTAAAAAGTTGTATATTAGCGCCTTAAAGCTTTTCAAAAGATTATGCTTTCCGTGAGCAGATACTGGTGTTCGCCGATTTCCAGCATCGGGCAGTCTTCGGTCTGCGCGTCGGTGGTGACGGGCACGGTATTGCCTTGCACGGATTCGCTCGTCAGCTTGAAATTGCTCTTGGTGAGGTCAAGGTCCTCTTCGAAGATCACCACGACCGGACCGACGAACGCGTAATGCTGGTCCTTCGCGTACTGGGTGAGGTTGTCGGCCAGCTCATTGGCCAACGCTTCCGCGCCCCATTCGACGATGTTGTTGAAATCCGGCGTGCTCAGCTTGAAACGGTACTCATTCGGCGCCACGGTACGGTCTCGCGTGACGGGCATGGCCTCTTTGTCAATCTCACGTTCCAGAGCGCTGGAAAGGTCGACGGGCTGCAGGTCCTTGGACCCGAACTTGGCGAAAACCCCGTTGACGGCGCCTTCCACGCTTTTCTCAAATCGGTCGAGAACACTCATGCTTGTCCCTTTCTATCCTCACCCATCCTACGCGGTAGAGCGCCGAGCGCCAATTCGTAAGTCCTTTAATTGCAAAAATTTCATGCATAAATCCATCCCCAGCATCATTTAGGGGGTATTTATCCGCGAATATGACTACCTTCGCCCCCGATTTCCACGATGCACGAATTCACGGAAGGTGGAATTGGGATGGTGCTAGGTTGGGAGCATGACAGATGCGATTCGACAGTTCCCCCGTAAAAAAGCACGTACCTTGCGATTTTCCTGCGGCGCTCCGCGTTCGGCGCGCGTGATTGCAGACGGCTCCCGCGCGCTGTTCCTGCGTTCCGACGGTCCGGAAGACACCGTCACCTCGCTGTGGATGAGCGTGATCGACGAAGACGGCAACATCGGTGAGATTCCGCTCGCCGATCCGCGCGTATTGCTTGCCGACGCCGACGCGGAAGACGTTCCGGCGGAAGAGAAGGCGCGACGCGAACGTGCGCGCGAAGGCGGATCCGGCATCGTCTCGTATTGCGTCGACGGTGCCGGCAACCGCGTGACCTTCACCATCAACGGGCAGCTTTTCCTCACCGACCTTACGGCGGGCGCGACGCGAGCCATCACGATAGAGGAAGATGAACTCAAACCGGTGCTGAACCCGCGCATCAGTCCCGACGGACGGCACATCATGTACACCACCGGCACGTATCTGGTGGACGTGGATCTCGCCAACGATGAAGAAACCGGCGACGCGATTTCGGTGGTCGCCTCGGCACCGCAGAACGGCGAATGGAAAATCGGCTTGGCGGAATTCGCCGCAGGCGAAGAAATGGACCGCTATGACGGCTTCTGGTGGTCACCCGACTCCAAATACGTGCTCTTCGAAACCTACGACGAATCCCCCGAACCGATCTGGCATCTGTCGGACCCCGCGAATCCAACCAATCCGGCGCAAGCCAACCGCTATCCGCAAGCGTTGACCGCCAATGCCGACGTGCGGCTGACCCTGCTGGAACTCGGCTACGACAGCGACAACTGCTGCTACGGGGCAATCGCCAACGAAGTGCAGTGGGACCATGAATCCTACGAATATCTGGCCGCCGTAAGCTGGAGTGAAGGCCACGATCCGATCATCCTTGTGCAAGACCGCCTCCAGCAGCACGATCAGGTGCTCGCCATCCATGTAGGCGAGCCGATCGCCACCATGCGTGACGCGGAAAACGGCTTCACCGACGACAATGGCGACGAGGTCGAAACCTTCTCCATCGCCATTCCCGAATACGCGGAAGGCGAACGCCCCGGCACCACGCGCGTGCTTGAGGAACACGGCAACGACTACTGGCTCGACCTCATCCACGGCACCCCTGCATTCACTCCGGATGGACGCTTGATCTGCGCGATGAACGACATGGACGTCGATACGAACCGACTCACCGTTGATGGTACGCCCTTCACTCCGGCCGGACTGCAGGTGCGCGAAGTGCTCGACGTGACCGACGACGACGTGCTGTGCGTGGTGCAGCGCACCCCTGAAATCCTGCCTGAAAGCGACCTGCCGTTCCTCTGGCAGTCGAATGCCTCCGACCATGACGCCCGCAGCTTCGACGTGGTGTCGATCCGCTATGACGGCACATGGGAACCCCTCACCTACGCGCCCGGCCAGTGGAGCATGTCTCGCGCCGGCAACGGCTGCGTGGTGACCGGACGGGGCATGGACGACGCAACCGTGCAAATGCAGCATTGCATGAACATCGCCACAACCGACGAAAATGGTACGGACGTGGCGTCAATGGTGGTCGCACCAATCGAAAACCATGCCGAAACCCCCGGATTCACGCCGAACGTGCACTTCACCCGACTCGGCGAACGTGAGCTGTACACGGCGATCGTGCTGCCCTCATCCGATAGTGAATACGCGCACGAAGCCATCCTGCCGGTACTCATGAAACCCTACGGAGGCCCCGGCTTCCAACAGGTCATCGAAAGTCAATCCTTCTATTGGGACGCGCAATGGTGGGCCGACCAAGGCTACATCGTGGTCACCACCGACGGACGCGGCACCACCGGACGCGGCCCGCAATGGGACCGCGCCATCTACGAAACCATGAAATCCGTAACGCTCGAAGACCAGATCGACGCCGTGCGCGCGTTGCCGGAAGCGTTGGAAGCGCTGGCTGGCGAGAACACTTTTTTGCCAAATATGGTGGGCCCCTCCCGCTTCGACCGTTGCCCTACGGCGCGAGAACATCCAGCGGAACAACCTGGACGCCACGGTCGGTAACATAGGCTTGTGAGCCAAACCCAATGATCACAACTTTCGAAACCGGTGGGTTGTTCCCAGCGGCAACCATGCGCCTCTCGACAGCGACAAGACTGTCAGACGCCTCTTCGATTTGAGCAGAGCTGAGTTTAACTTCGACCGGAATCCACGTTCCACCGGGAGCCGCAATGACCGCGTCGACTTCTAAATCGCGAGAATCGTGATAGTGATAGAGGCCCATTCCGTTTGCTCGCGCATAAACCCACAAATCATGAAGTGCCAGCGATTCAAAAAGCAGTCCAAGCGTCTTGAAATCTAGCAGCAAGGTCTCCGGAGTCGCCCCGAGCGCAGCTGCCGCCAGCGACGGGTCGGCGAGATGGTGCTTCTTCGAGTCTCTTAAATGCACCGGAGATCTCATTGCAGGGTTCCAGGCGGGAATATCGCGAACGAAACTAACCCGAGCGAGAAGGGATATATATGATGCCGCCGTTTGTCTCGACACCTCTCCGCCAAGATCGGCTACGAGTGTCTTGAGTGTCGCCAAAGTGGATTCATTGCGCGCAAGCGACTCGATGACAGCTTTGACCTTTTCAGGGTCGCGGCGAGAGCCGTCGACACGGGACAAATCTTCTTCGGTAACTATGTCAATGTAACGTTTGGCCATCGCGGACGCAGCCCGCGCATCGTGTCCGACCGCCGCGGGCCATCCACCGCGAACAACGCACTCGGCAATCGAGGCAGAGTCCAACGACCCGAAGGCGCCACTGAACTTTTCGCCAGAAATAATGCCCGACAGCTTAACTGCACCGCTGGATTTCCCGAGTTCGAAAAGCGTCATGGTATCCATACGCAGTTTGGCGAACCTTCCAGCGCCACTGTGCATCGGCCGTTCGTCGTCTCGCGGCGTCGCCGACCCCGTAAATATGAACTGACCAGGCTCGCCGCCGCGGTTGTCGCACTCAAACCGTGCCGCGTCCCAAAGTTTCGGAACCTCCTGCCACTCGTCAATCAGCCGTGGCACCTCGCCGGAAACGGCAAGAGCCGGGTCAGTCTCGGCGCGTAAGCGATTCTCGAAGTTGCGGGACGGGTCCATGAGAAGGAGCCTGGACGCCGCACGGGTCTCGGCCGTGGTCGTCTTTCCGCACCATTTCGGTCCTTCGATGAGAACGGCACCGAATATGCCCAGCAGCTGGTCGAGCTCATTTTCGACAATTCTTGTGTAGTACTTTTTTGGCATATTTATCACCATTGTTACCAGCGCATTTAACCAAATTTACAGTTTCCTTTTAACCAAATTTCTGTTCTCTGATTAACCATATTTACGCAATTCAATTAACGAAACAGATTTAAGAGCCGTTTTTTCAAACGGCTCAAGCTGTGATGTAGTCATTCGGGACATTCTTAAACGACTATTCTTTGGGGGCACTCTTTACATAGCTTCGACGTATGCGCCAACGTTCCTGCAGCTGGCGCGCCACGGATTGCGCCCATCTACTACTTTTACCGCTGCACCCCCAACCATACGCCCTTATTATCAAAAATCACACGCCCGCTACCTGCGGTTTTAATATTGCGTTTTCCGGCGTGGTTCAGGGTATGCGACCAAAAGTAGTAGATGGCCCCAATTCCTGGCAGAGGGCATCTCGCCGCTCCCCCACGGGAAAATGCGACCCGTTTTCCTCCGCCCCCAGGTAATCACGCGAGCAGGTTCTCGATGGGATCGGGGTCGGAGCTGGGGAGATAGCGGATTTCCAGCTCTATGCCGAGCTCTTGCAGCTCTTTGAAGGCGGCAACGTCCGCATCGTCTATGGCGACTGCAGACGTCACGGAACGCTTGCCCTCCCCCGCACGCATATGGCCGACGCTGATCTTGGTGATGGGCACCCCGCCCTTAACCAGAGCCAGCGCGTCGACAGGCGAGGCAACCATAATCAAGATCAGTTGACGCGGCGTTGCGGTATGAATGATATCGACGGTCCTTTGCACCGAGAAAAACCGCATCCAAACGCCTTCTGGCGCCGCGACCCTCATGGGTGCCCATTGGCGCGAATCCGCCGCGATTTCATCGTTGACGATTAGGACAAGGTTGGAACCCACGGCTTCGTTCCACAGCTCAACGTCTTGCCCGTAAATAAACCGATCATCGATGCGTGTGAGAAGAATCTTGGGTTGAGCCATCACTGCCCCATTCTGCTTGAGACCCGTAAGAGCAAGACATCGCGTCTCCAATATTAGTGCATTTAAAGTGAGAAAAGCCGTCAGAACACTTGCGCGGATGTGCGATGTCCCGTATCATAGACAGCCGTTGACGCCTCAGTTGCGTCACCACATGGCCGCCAGCGTAGCTCAGTTGGTAGAGCACCGCTCTCGTAAAGCGGGGGTCACCGGTTCGAGCCCGGTCGCTGGCTCCATTACACAAGATAGCCGCCTTCGGGCGGCTTTTTTGTTGCCGATTTTGAGTGCGTGCGCGCCAATCCAAGCATCGCCACGTCAACAGCGGCCCACTCGGTGGACTTCGGGTTTAATGCTTAGGGGCGGGGATTTACCAAAGTGAAATCTTAATGAAAAGAAACCCAGCTGCAACAATTGCCATGGTGAGGGCTCGAATTGGCCATATAGATCTAAAATAGTCACAATATACAAATGTCGAGAGGCATTGGGGATATAGATGAAAAGAACTAAGGGTTTTCTTTTGTTGGTATTGATGCTGCTCGGACTGTTCTGCCTGAGTGGCCCTTCTTGGGCCAAGGCTGTCTGTCCTGAAGGTGAGCCTCAGCAGTCTTATACGGGCAGCCTGCTGATAACTGCTAAGGAGGGCGATGCCGACTCTCAGTCTGGGGTAAATCCCCTTGCCACTTTTGAGGGGGACGGCGGAACGGTCAAGCTTGACCATATTGGTAGCGGGATTTTGAGGTGGCAAGTTCTTCCGGACAAAATTGCGAACGATCCCTTCTCTTTTGCTGGAACGATATATCTATACAAGGTTGTGAGCGGAAAACAAAAATACGTCGATTGCTATCCGACAAACGGGTCTGGAATTGCATTCACCGGCATTTCGGGGCAGATTGATACACATGTACGAAAGGGAACCTATGTGGTGCGTTGGGTTGGAGCTGCTGCAGGCCCGATATGGATTGCGGTCTTGCGCCCCGATGTCCAAATAGGTTTCTCTCTCTAGACGGGAAGTTGCTCATGGACGCCATATATGACGGGGATGACTGGGTCGATCATTATACTTGGCGCCTGGTCGGCTCGAACGACAATGGGGATGTGGTGTTTGATGGACTATGTCCAAAGCATCTCCATCCTTTTGTCTCGTCGTTAATTGAGAGTTCCGCTCGTGTTGCCCCCTACAGCTCGGCATCGCTTCATGATACGGACGTTTTGAAGACCATAAGGGAGTCAATTGACGAGGGCACGATGAGCGGCCCGCTGTTTTCTCGGCTTGTGGGGCTAGATGAGATTGGCTCGAAACGACTGCTTGCGGGCGAAAAAGTGGAACTCACTTATCGGTCGATGATTTCAATCCTGCGGCTAGCCGATGTTCTTCGCAAATAAATGAGGCTTCCCTATTCAAAAACAGAAAACCCCGCCAAACGTGATTTCCCTAGGGAAAACCCGTTTGGCGGGGTCCTAGCGTGATTTCCCTAGGGGAATCACGCCATCAGACGAACAGCTCAGCCGAGCAGCTCGCTACTCCTCCCAGTAGGCGTCGGCAAGCAACTTAAAGCAGATCTTCTTGACCGGCTGTGCGCCATCGCCCGGGAACTCGAGCGTGGGCATGTGGGGCTCGCCGGCAACGAACAGCGCGAATTTGTCGTCGGCAAGATCGCCGGCGATCGAAGCGTCGGAATCGACCAGATCGTAGTCGTCCTTCTCGTCAAACTCCTGGACCAGCGTCAGGCTGCCCGTAGCGACCTTGAAGGCCTCGCGACCCTCGACGTCGATCTGCAGGTCGTGATAGCGCTGATGCGTCTCATAGTGAGCCTCAGCCTCGGGACGCGTCGTGGGAGACATGACGTTCGCAAAGACCTTCTCACCCAAAATCGGATGGCTGCCGACCTCGAGCTGTGCCGGGTCGTTCTCCTCGAGCCAGTCGATCAGCACGTCGAGGCCCTTGAGCATTCCGCGGTATTCCTCGATATCGCCCAATGCACCGTAAATCATCTAAATCCCCTCTCGGATCGTTTATTTGGCAGCTACTCGGTAAATGCATTACCGACGCTGTTGCCACCCACATACGTCTCGACCAGGGTAAGGTCGGGATTGAACACGACAGCATCGGCGTCGCGCCCCGGCATAATGCTACCGCACTTGTCGTCGACTCTAACCACAAGCAAGCAACCGATGCCGGGGGCGGCGCACAAGCTCCTACAGCTCGGTCACGACAACGCCGTTGTAAACCTCGTCCCAACGATCCATAACCAAGTGGCCAGTCATGGGATCCATGGCATTGAGCTTGCCGCAGGTGTTGGCGGTACGCAGCACCGTCTCGTCATCCGCGCCAGCAGCAATCGCATGTGCGAAGCCGGCAATGGTCGAATCGCCAGAGCCCGTAGCGTTAACGGCGGGGATATCGGGGGTCTTGGCGCGGAATGCACGGCCATTATGGAAGCCCACGGAGCCGGCAGCGCCCATGGACACGACGACCCAGGGGATATCGGAGAAGCGGGCATCAGAGGCGAGCGCGGCGCGGAGCTCGTCCACATCGTCGGTGGTAAAGCTCGTGCCCAGAAGGCCGTTAATCTCGGTCAGGTTAGGCTTGACCAGCTCGGGCTTAATTTCGGACTTAAGGGCGGCCTCGAGCGAAGCACCCGAGGTATCGAGCAGCACCTTGGCGCCGGCGTTCTCGGCAATACCCGTGATCTTGGCGTAGTAGCCTGCCTCGACACCACGGGGCAGCGAACCCGAGATGGTAACGACAGCGGCCTTGCTCGCAAGCTCGGCGAACTTGGCGGTAAAGGCATCGAGCTCCTCGGGGGCAATCGTCGGGCCGCTCTCGAGTAGCTCGGTCTGGTTGCCGGCGTGGAGGATGTTAAGGCAAATGCGAGTCTCGCCCTTGATGGGTACAAAATCATTCTTAATGCCGTTGGCATCCATGAGCTCGGCCATGTAGGCGCCCATGTGGCCGCCGAGTAGACCGGTTGCCACAACGTCGTCGCCCAGCTGACCCAGTACACGGGCCACGTTGAGACCCTTGCCGCCGGCGGTCTTTTCGGGCGTCACACGGTTAACGTCGTCGATAATGAGCTCATCGAGCTGATAGCGTGTATCGACGGACGGGTTCATCGTAACGGTGAGGATCATTTTTAGCTCCTTATCTCGCAGGCTCCTTGTGCCTCGCGATACGAGTCGACAAAACGGAATTACAGAATCTCAATCGTGAACGAGCGAACGACGGTCTCCTTGGGCTTGGCGACAAGGCAGCCACGCTTATGCTCAAGCACGTCGTCCTCATCGGAGCAGGTCGAAAGGCCGCCCCAAGGCTCAACTGCCACAAAATCACCCTCGGGCTTGCTCCACACAATGAGATATGGGAAGCCCTCAAAGCTCAGGCGGACGCCCTTGTCCTCGCCCTTTTTGGAAAGCGTGACCTGGCGGCTCTCGAGCACGTCAAAGATGGTCTCCGCAAAATCGAAGAGCTCGTGCGACAGGGGCAGCGTCTTTCCCACCATGGGGTTCTTGGAGCGCTTGTCCACGTCAATCAAGCCAGTCGAAGGGACAGCGGTGCAAAGCTCTGCAGCCTCTTCTTTCTCAAAGCGCAACTCGTAGTCCGTATAGGCCTCGCCCTCATCGAGCGGGCACCTAAAGCCGGGATGCCCACCGATAAAGAACGGCATGTCCTCGGTGCCCTCGTTGGTAACCTCATAGGAGACACGCACGGCGGCGTCCTCGAGCGTATAGCGGGCGACGAGCCTAAACGGATACGGATAATCGCTCAGCAGCGCGGCGTTATCCTCCGAAGCCAGGCACATAGCCAACTCGTTCTCGCCTTGGCTCAGCAGCTTCCATTCCTGCTTGCGCGCAAAGCCGTGGCGAGCGAGCTTTACATGATGCCCGGCAAACGTCATGGCGCTGTTGTCGCGCAAGCCTCCGCAAATCGGGAAGCAAATCGGCGCCTGGCCGGACCACACGGTGGGATCACCCTGCCACAAGTACTCGCGACCTCCGGCCTCAATCGAGGTAAACGAGCCACCAGCCGTGGAAACCTTAATAGAAATCGAATCGTTGGAGAGAGCGTATTCCATTACCCATCCTTTCGAACAACTGCTTTATTTCACGCAAGCGCCCGTTTCAATCCTAACCATAGAACAAACCCGCACGCTCATCGATGCGTCCGGTATCCCGGCCATGTAACGGGGTACCATACAGACATTGATGCAATTACAGCTGAAAGGCCTTCTTATGCGAACCATCATTCTTTATGCCTCACGCCACCACGGCAATACGAAAAAGCTCGTGGACGCCATCGTCGAGGCGCACCCCGAAATCGATACCCTCGACGTGAAAACGCTCGGCAAAAACGAGTATCCCAACCTGCACGAATACCATCTGATTGGTGTCGCCACGGGCATCTATTACTCCGAGATCGACAAGGACATGGCACGCGTGCTCACTAACGTGTTGCAGCCGCAGGACAAGGTGTTTGGCCTTATGACCTACGGTGGCAAAAACAAGTGGTACGGCAAGGATATCGATGGCATCTGCCGCATGAGGCAGGCCATCTTTATGGGTGTCTACGGCTGCCCCGGCTTTGATACGTGGGGGCCGTTCAAACTCACCGGCGGTGTCCAAAAGGGGCACCCGACCGCTGAGGAAATTAAGGGTGCCGTCGACTTCTTCGACAAGATCGAAGACGAGTATGGAGACATCATCGTCGAAGAGTACGCCAAGCGCGAGAAGCGCCTAGCATACGAGAAGGAGCATCCTGCAGGAGGCCTGGTGGCCGGCGTTAAGCGTACGGCAAAGAAAATCGCTAGCAAGCTGTAACTGTAAAGGTGCTTTTGAGCGTTTAACCCGTACGGCGGGTCCGAGCAGATTCGGGCCCGCCGTCTTTTTCTTTCGTTACTCGGTAAAGGCGTTGCCGACGCTCTGGCCGCCAACATACGTCTCGACGAGGGTGAGCTCATGGTCGAACACGACAAAGTCGGCGTCGCGACCCGGCATGATGCTGCCGCACTTATCCTCGATGTGCGCGGAGCGTGCCGGCACCTCGGTTGCCATGCGAATGGCGATATCGGCGCTGGCGATGCCCCAGTCGACGATGTTCTTGACGCCCTGGGCAAGCGTGAGCACCGAACCGGCAATGCTCTTGCCATCGGCGAGCCAGCACAGGTTGTCCTTCATGATGACGTCCATGCCGCCGCTGGTGTAGCTGCCCTCGGGCATGCCGCCGCAGCCCAGGCAGTCGGTGATGAGTACCGTGTGCTGCCAGCCCTTGGCCTGCAGCAGCGCCTTGATGGCGGCAGGGTTTACGTGCTTGCCGTCACAGATGATCTCGGCGTAGGTCTCGGACGTGGACATAGCAGCACCCACGACACCGGGCTCACGGTGATGCAGCCCGCGCTGGCCGTTATAGGTATGCGTAAAGCAGCTGGCACCGGCGTTGATGGCGGCGATGCACTCATCGTAGGTGGCGTCGGAGTGACCGATGCTGGTCACCACACCCTTGGCGTTCAGAGCAGCCGCATAAGCAGCGGCACCGTCGCGCTCGGCCGCCATGGCGCTCTTAACGATGCGACCGCCCGCAGCCTCCTGCCACTGATCGAAGACCTCCTCGGAGGGGTCGATCAGATAAGCGGGGTTCTGCGCGCCCACGTGCTTCATGGTAAAGAAAGGCCCTTCGAGGAATATGCCAGCAATGCGTGCCCCCAAGAAGTTGGTGTCTC
>OGWU01001687.1_pt1 | contig 12289 bp, 4 predicted proteins | sample 1576071 | NCBI WGS metagenome assembly OGWU01 (sample SAMEA3541582, study PRJEB24748) | human gut metagenome | biome: human gut; feature: human-associated habitat; material: faeces | place: China | collected 2012
TCGTAGTTTTAAACAATGAAACATATTACTACTCCCCCGGTGAGAATATTAATTTGACAGTGAAAAAATAGTTAAAATGAAGTTAATGAAATAGAAATGTTCACTAATTAAATACATTTCAAAAAATAATAATGTTTATATAATGATGGATATAATATTAGTATTATGAATTTGGATTGAATAAACAACCTCCTTCCGAATTCCAATAGATTCAACACTTTTCAAAGAATGAATCATTATTTAAGTAAATAATAGTTAAAATAGGTTTCTGGTTTTAGAGAAAGATTATTTTTTCTCTTTCCTATTTTAACACTAAAAAAAATGATTTATGGGAAGAATTAGACAGAACTTCATATTCTCTAAATTTCTGGTATTTTTTAGATGAATATTATAATAACCAAGAACCCATAAATCTAAATTCAACAATTTAAAGAGCAATAGGAGAATTATTTCTCAGCATCATTTATTAACAGTATTTTTATAATAACAATAATTATTATTTCAAATACCTTAAGGACCATGATAGTCCATTGATACTTTGAAATAGTATCATACCTCCTTACTCTTTTCAATGAATGCATTGATAGAATAATCATTTTATAATACCAATTCATTATTTAAGTAAGTTTTTATGTTTTCTATTATTCCTTATTATTATCTATTCTATTATAATAACTTATTCTAAAGCTTAATGGGCATTAAATTTAATTAGAACATTTTAAAATTGATTTAACTATGAAATATTGATATGATGGTTAAACATTGCCTTATTTTCTTACTAAATGTTTTTTTTTGAAAAATTAATTTATGTAGAAAAATGTCCAAATACATTGAAGAGTTGAATCAATATTTGGGAAAATTTATGAAGAGAGATCTAACAGAATAAAAAAACAGCCAAACTAGACAAGGTAAAATAATCAATAGCTAGACTAAAAATTATGGGTAAAATAGCTAAAATATAGTTTTAATAAAAGCAGTTTTTGTTTATTTAATACACTTAGTATATTCAACGATGATAATAAACTGCCATATATTTGAATTTATTGTTAAATAACAGCTATCATCTCTTTTTTGATTGTTTATCTCTTTATGATGATTGAATATCATTGGATAAAAACAAGAATCTCAAAATTATATAATGGTAATTGTATGGTTTTGCATTGGAATAAACTTTATCAATCTTTTGCTATAGCTTGATTTAAACAATCTCTCTTATTTAATAAATGAGCATAGAAATAGCATATAAAATAATGATACATGCACAACAACAACCAATATAAGTTAAAACGTTACTATTACCACTATTATTAGATTGATTGGCAGATTGGTTATTGCCATATTCGTTATTGGCAGATATTGGTCTTTCAATATTACCTGAACTTTGATTTACTTCTACTTTAGCATTATTGTCTACACCAAGTTTAGTTCCGCAATTTTTACAGAATAATGCATTAGTATGATTCTCTGTACCACATTTAGGACAATACATTTATAAAAAACTCCTTAATATTATTTTAGTTGCCAATGCTAAAGATAAAGTTCCAATTCCGCCTAGAAAACCTGTGATAAGTCTTAAGTAATTATTGCTCTCCCTTAATCCAAATAATTGCGTAGTTCCATCAATAGCCATTGGAATTAAAAGAACAATTCCCAATAGCATGAGATCGTTTATTGTCAAATTAAGATGTTTAAGTAAGGGTGCTGTAATTAAACTTAAGTAAACACCAGTACACCGCGCACAAACTGGAAACTGGTGACCTTTATAAAAAAAACTTCTTTCAGGGATTCTATGACATATCAACTTTCCTATATCCATTATTTAGCACCATTAATATATACACATAATATCTACATCATTATTTATAAAGTTTTATAGTTATTGCTAAACCCATTTGAATTTATGAGTTGCCAATGAAAAAAAAGTAATGAAAGATTAGGGGCAACTCCCTAATCAATATTTTTAAAATTTTAAGCTCTTGCTTTTGTAATGATTACTTTCGCTGTTGTTTTTGCACCAGTTGAAGGATCTGCTATATTTATTGTCCATGTTCCAACACCTAAACCTATTGGTAATGCGGCAAGACCATTTGCATCTGTGATTTTGGTATATGTTTTTGCCTTAATGGTGAAGGTTATGGCTTTTCCAGACATGGCTTTTCCCTGACCATCAACAAGTTTTGCAACTAAGTTTCCTGGCTGGTTTGCAGGTTTGGTAAGGCTTTCACTGGTTAATGTTGGAAGAACCCTAATAGATGAGACAGCTACATTGTCCCCAACAGCTGCTTTTGCAGTGTATTGACCTGGTGCTAAATTGATAGTTAAGGTTGCAACACCTTTAGCATTGGTAACAACATTGTAGGTTAATGGTTTGCTCCAGTTAGGACTGCTAAGAGTTACAGCTACAGTTTTGCCAGCTACAACATTACCTTTAAGGTCTTTTACAGTGACGGTGTATTGGGTACCGTTTTTAAAGTACTTGATAACGTCTGACACTGCAACTACATAAGGTTGAGATAAGACATTTACCTTGGTTGTAACAGCTTCCTTGTCGAATTTAGCTGTGAAAGTGTATTGTCCAACAGCTAGACCTATTGACAGTCTTGCAATACCATTACTGTCAGTGACAATATTGTAAGTTGCTGGTTTAGCCCATTTAGGGCTGTTAATAATGACAGAAACTTTTTCTCCAGAAACAGGGTTGCCTTTACCGTCAACAAGTTTTACAGTATATTGTGTTCCGTCTTTAAAGCCCATGTTAATGTCTTCAGCAGCTAAATTATAGCTCATAGATAAAACAGTGATAGTATTTCTTAATACCTGACCATTGTAATATGCAGCAATATCATATTTGCCTACAGCTAAGTTGATTACTAAAGTTGCAATACCGTTAGCATCAGTAACAATAGTGTATCTAAGATTTTTGAAATTTTTACCATTAAGTTCCACCACTATTTTTTCTCCAGAAACAGGATTGCCTTGAGCGTCAACGACTTTTACATGGTATTGAGTGCCGTTTTTAAAGTATTTGACAACATCTTCAGAAGATGCGAATTTGTCAGGAGTGTTGTTTGCAACAACTCCAGTAACGTTGTTTACAGCCTTATCTCCTAATGAAGCAGCTGCAATTAAATAATTTTCTTTAACAGTTGAAGCACTGTTTTCTGATTTTAAAACATTTACTGCATATTTACCTGTTGTTGTGACATTGTTTCTTAGGATTGTTCCTTTGACATTGCCGTCATAAAGCAGGATACCTTCATTGGTTGCTCCAAACATGTCTGCTGTTGTGGCATTGGTTTTTCCAGCACCATTTGATCTTATTTTATTTCCTGTAATGGTGATTTCTTTAGAACTGGTTGCAATACCCATTGTGTACTGGCCATCTGCAACGATGTCGTTATTTGAAACTATTTCTTTTTCACCTGCTAATTCGAAACCATAGGAAGTTTTTCCGTTAACGGTTACCTTGTTGTTTGTATAGTTTCCTTCAACGGTATCAGTTCCCCATTGTGATGAATATATGCCGTAGGCTGCATCTTTACAGTTGACATCAACAATGTTGTTGTTTACTGTTCCTTTAAACGGACAGTCAACTTCAATACCTACTCCATGATTTATATCATTAATGACTGTAATGTTGTTTGAGTCTATTTTGGCGTTTTCTCCGGAAGCTTTTAAACCGTAAGCGTAGTTTACTCCTTTAATAGTTAATGCGTTGTTGGTGAATTTTACATTGTCACCACTGATTTTAGCTCCGTAAATTGAATCGTAAGAGCCCACAGCATTTGATACGCTTACATCTATTTTATTGGAATCGATTAAAGCGCCTTCAACATTTGAAACTAATGCTGCTGAATCCTTATCCCAGCTGCATGATGGGATGATAGCTGTGATTTTGTTTCCAGAAACAATTACTTCGCTAGGTGAGCCAGCCAAATAGATGCCAATATTAGCTGAGGTAATTGTGTCTCCAGCAGTAGGAGTTCCTAAACCAGCACCATTGATAGATATATCATTGTTTGAAATGTTCACTTTACCGTTAGTGGAAGCAGCAATTCCTAAAGTGTAGTTTCCTTTAGCTATTATTGTATTGCCAATAGCTTTTTCATCAGTACCCATCAATTCCATACCGTAAACGGAATTTGAGTTTAATATAAATTTGTTGCCTTTGTACAATGCGCTAATGGTTCCATAGTCATTGGTACCGTAAACAACAGATTTTGCTGTTAAGTTTATAATATTGTTGGATATAACTCCAGTATAAGGTGAATTTAAAGAAATACCATTAGCTGCATAACCGCTGTTAAGAACTGTGATATTATTGTCGGTTAAATTGACATTTGTTCCAGATACAGTAATACCATAAATATACTTGTTACCAGTGCCTTTTATGGAATTTTTAGAAACAACAGAATTTGATCCGCTGACAATAATAGCATATAAACTGTCATATGAACCTAAAACAGATGAGTATCTTAATGATAAGTCATTGTTCAGGATTTTATTGTTGTTTCCGTTTACCTGAATAAGGTAAGATGAATAGATAGCAGCGTAATCTGGTCCTGGACCATAGCTGGTTGCAGCTGAAGGCATTTCAGCATCAATTTTATTGTCAGATATTAAAGTGTTGTTAACATCTTCCAAATTAATAACTCCATTAATGGAGCCTGTGTTAGTTCCTTTGAAAGTGATGGTATTGTTTTTAATTGTTAGGTCAGCAACTTCTGTAGCATAAATTAAGACATTGTACTTGTTTTGGACCAATCCTGAATTGAACTTGTTGTTAATGATAGATACATTATTTCCATAAACTTCGATTACGTTTTCAAGAGTGCTTACGAAAGTAAATCCATCAACTACAACATTATTTCCTGCAATGCTTATAGCTATGTCTTTTAATACAGCATTGTTTGAAACCAATCTGATTGGATCAGTAATGGTAATTGCGCTAACTCCAAGGTTGGAGAATTCCCCAACAAAAATCAATGTTTTGTTGGTTACAGTAGGTAATAACATACCGTTCTCATCGAAATAGTCGAAGAAAGTTGAATTTGTAAGAATTCCAGTTAACGGTTCATTACCAGCATTGTCTTTAACGACATTGTTTTCAGAGCCTAAAACTGCAGCGTTACCTTTTTTAGTTTCCCCTTTCAAGTAATTGTTAGATATGGTATTACCTGAAAGACCTGTGACGTTTACAGCATAGCCTTTTGTTGTAACAATGTTGTTGTTTGAAATATTGTTGCCAGTAGAACCTGCCTTGAAGAATACTCCTGCATTACCATATCCTAAAGCATCCTGATGATTGCTTACTGGTATTTGAGCATATCCCGCACTGTTAACATGAATATTGTTATTAGTGATTTTGTTGTTGTTTGAGCCGTAACCAGCTACACCAAATCCATATGCTCCATTGGTAGTCATATTGTTTCCGTCAATGACATTGCCATTGCCGTTAAAGATTTCAACAGCATATGAAATGTTGGATTTTAAAGAGATTTTATTGTCAATTACTTTTGAATTTTTAGCATATTCCAATGTTATACCATATGCACTGCGGTTACCTACAATATCGAAGGTATTTCCTTTAATTAAACCATTTTCGCTGTTATATCCTGAAATTAAACCTGTAGCAACATTATTTCCCCTAACGATTACATTGTTATTGGTAAAGTTATTGTTGTTGGCTACTTCTGAACTTCCAGAACCAGTTTGAGCACCTAAAACTCCCATACCATAAATGTAATTGTCATTACCATAGACAAGAACATTGTTTCCGTCAAAGACATTGTCACTGGAATCGAAATAAGCATCAATACCTACAAGAGAGTTAGTGCATAAAGCTCCATTAACATTTAGAACTGTTTTATCTAGTTTTGAAGTTACAGTCACATTATTTGATCTGACTTGGTTACTGGAGGAAGTGATAAGTAAGATACCGTAAGTTCTATAGATTTCATTAAATGAATTTACACCATCGATACATTTGTTAGCTTCATAATTATGATGTTGACCAGTACCATTAGTTAAAATCCTGTTGTTTTCAATAGTAGAACCTTCAAGTCCCACACCTAAGAATGTATAAGTTAAATAGTCACCAGAGGAGTATAAGATATTATTCTTAACTGTTGCATTGAAAACATTGTGTAAGTAAATAGCATAAGCTGCATTTTTATCACAGACAGAAATGTTATTGTTGACGATAGTTAAGTTTTCAAGATCGTCTGCATAAATTCCCCAGTTGTTTATGTGGCTTGAATTATTGTTGATAATTTTTAAGTTTTCAATCCAGACATTGTCTGATGAAACTGTGATTTTGGAGTTTTTAAATACTGCATTGTCTCCTGTGACTTTAACAGATTTGGAAATGATTGGGAAGATTCCATTAAATTCCCCTTTAAAGTTTAAAATATCTCCGTCATTAACACCAGTGTTTATTAAATTACCATTGTCATCAAAGAAAACGTGGTAGTTATCAGAAGTGATGTCATGAACTTTCCCATCGAACTGTGAAGGAGCGTCAGGAAGCACTTCGCCATCAGGAGTGTAGATTGTAGAAGAACCGTTAACCTTATTGTTTTTAATGGTATAGCTGTCCTTGCTAGCATCTTTAGCATTGATTGCATATTGATTAGATGTGGAAATAACATTATTAGTTATTGTAATGTCAGATGGAATTTTGGTTCTAGATGCTTTACCAACATATATACCAACACCACTAGCTGAAGTAATGTTGTTATTTGAAACAACTAAACCTGTAAGTTTACCTATTTGAGATACACCATTACCTAAAGTAGTTGTAATATTGTTGTTAATTACTTTAACATTATCACCATTAGCATCTACTCCAACACCATTTCCTTTAATGTTGATATTATTATCCTTAACAGTAGAATCTGTACCTACATATATACCGGCAGTTTCGACTAAACAGTTAACAAGCTTGTTGTTGGAAACTGTTGAGTTCTTTCCAACAATAATGGTATAGTCTCCACCAACTAATTCACCAGTAGAGAAATTTTTACCTGTAATATTGATTAATGTATTGTTATTTACAGTAGAGTCATCACCTGTTGAAATTCCTCTGAATGTTCCGATTACTGTATTAAGCTCTACAGTATTGTTTGAACCCATCAATTGAATACCATAACACCATGAAGTTGGAACAACCATACATTTCACAGTATTATTAAGTACTATATTGTTATTGGATTTGCCTCCTACAAATGCACCAGATCCGTATTCAGAGAAATATATTCCATTAGCATCATCCACTTCAATGTAGTTGTTTTTGATTAAGTTGTAATGAGCGCCGCCTAAAACAAGACCACAGGTAGATTTTGTAGATCCTTCTAATGAAATTCCTCCAACTTTAAGTATGTTGTCTGAAATCACGTTATTGTTTGAACCTGGATTTAAAGCTATTGGGAATGAGCTTGCACCAGAGCAGGTAATGTTATTGTTTTTGATTAAACAGTTAGTAACTTCGTTTAAGATTATACCTTGCTTATCAGTACAGTCGAGATTTATTATTCTCAAGTTAGAAACAGTAGCACCAGAAGCTCCTTTAACAAGAACTACAACACCTTTATAGATAGTTGCTCCTTCACCAGTTAAGGTAATATTTTTATTAATTATGAAGTTTTTACCAGTAAAGTTTCCAGTCAAGATTAACGTATGCCCATCACCAACTTCATCTTTCAGATTTCCATCTTCGTCGAAGTAGTTGTCATAATTGTTTGAATCAACAGTATAGATATGAGCACTTTTGTCTCCATCAGCAGTGTTCATTAGAGAAGAGCCTAAAATAGCATTGTCTTTAATATTATAATCACTACTGGTCATAGCTTTAACATCAACAGCATACATATTGGATGTAGAAATATTATTGCCAGTTATGACAATATCAGATGATTTTGCCGCATTTATTCCAATACCTCTGTCTGAAGTAAGATTATTTCCTGAAACAGCTAAACCTGAACGTTTGCTGGATTGGTATACACATGCTCCGGCTTCAGTGCTGATATTGTTGTTAATAATTCTAATATTGTTACCATTGGCGCTTATTCCATGACCTGCTCCTTTAACATCAACGTTATTGCCTGAAACGGTTGAACCTTCACCTACTGTTATACCTGCACTTTTGAGTGTGCAGTTAACAATAGTATTATTGGCAATAGTTGAACCTCCTGAAGTCATAATACCTGACTGTTTAACATCAACAATAGTATTGTTTGTCATGTTGGCATTTTTATTACAGTTGATTCCTATAAATGATCCAATAATTTTATTAGATTCCACTGTATTGTTAAAACCCATCAACTGAATACCATAACAGAAGAAAGACTTAGGAACAACTGAACAATTAATAGTATTATTGATTACACTGCAATTGTGGGAGTTTCCCTGAAGATAAATTCCATTAGCTTCACCCATTTCAACATAATTGTTTTTAATTAAGTTGTTACAGGATCTTTCTACAAGAAGGGCAGTATTACTCTTGTTAGCATTTCTTAGTAGGTAAACCTCTGACACGAATGAATTATCAGAAATCACGTTAAAGTCTGATCCGGCTTTTAAAGTTATTGGTAATGTCTTTTCACCAGAACATGTAACATTGTTATTAATGATTAAACAGTTAGTAACTCCATTTAAGAGAATAGCTGTCTTATCAACAATGTTGAGATTTATTATTTTCAAATTAGAAACGGTAGAGCCAGAAGAACCGTTATTAAGAGAAACAGTACCGTTATAAATAGTCACACCATTACCAGTCAAAGTAATGTTCTTATTAATTCTGAAATCATTGCCTTTGAACTCTCCACTTAGGGTTAGAGTATCACCATCAGCAACGTTATCTTTTAAATTTCCATTATCGTCAAAAAAATCACCATAATTAGAATCGGTGACAGTGTATCCAGAAGATAGAGCAACAGTAGAGCTATCATCAATAGCTGTACCATTATCTGCTGAAACAGCACCCATCGCCATTATAATGAAAAATAGAAGAATAGCCAAAAATTTTATATTCTTTTTCATTAAATTATCTCCTCAATATATTATAAACTTTAAATTAAAAAAATTAAAGTTAAATTTATTTTTGGAAAAGATAGTATAAATAAATTACGAATGATTTTTTATAAAATATACTTTAAAAAAAAGAATTTCATGTAATGGCTTAAAAAATAAAAATAATGGGGAAAACCCCCAAAAAATTATCTTTTCTTATATCCGTAAGCCAATAATGCAAAGATAGCTACAACGACCACAGCGACTTTAATTAAATTATTATCATTATTAATCTCTTTTGAAGCACTAGGTTTATCGAGCTCATAGCTTTTAGATGAAGAATCACTAGCTGAACTAGAACTCTCTTCAGCACTTGCTTTAGATTCAGTAGGATTGTTCATATTCTGAGTAGAATAAGAATTAGCTACAGTAACACCCATATCAGAATCGATTACTGAATCGATAGAACCGTCCTTAGGAATCTCAGAACTTGAATTGGTTATATTTTTATTGGCATCTGTTTTATCTGGAACTTCAACAGGCTTTCCTTTATTGAAATATTGATCTCTTAAATCCTGGAAAAATCCTAATACCTTATCTAAAAAGGAACTGCTGTCTCCAGTATACTCCTTATTGTTGTCATATCTGACTAAATTATTAGGATTTAGGAAATATCTGTAGTCCCTTATGTCTCCACTGAAATCTTTAATTTGATTATCAGTGAAATTCACATATTGATGTTTGTAAATTGTATCATTGGATAAGATTATTAGGCCGTCATTGTTTTCAATGATGTTCTGTTCAATGTTGATTTTTGAAGCAGTCAAATCGAATATGGCTCCGTCATTAAGGGTGTTGTTTGCAAAATAGTTATGCTTAACATCAACAGTACCTAATGGGCCGCTGACATCAGTTATTCCATCAATATAGTAATATCCTCCAAACAAGGAATAGATAATACTTCCCTTACCTACATTATTTTCAGTGAAGCTATTACCTTCAACGGTAATGTTGTCCCTTACCTTAATAGAGATTATAGGTCCTCTACTGTTTTCATTGCCTAACTTCCTAAAGACATTTCCTGAAATAACAGTAAAGTGGGAATTTATATCAAGATACCCTTGCCTAGAACTATCATCTGTACCTCCACCATAGAAGTAATTATTTTTGATATTAATGTGCTGTCCTGTGTAAGTACTAACAGCATGAGTGGAATTTATAAAAATGTTTGAATCTACATCAACGTTATTTCCATGCTCTATAGAAATTGAATTCATAGAATTGTTGAATATGTTATTCTTAATTGTCAAATTAGCTGTCTTGTCAGGACCAACAGCATTGAGATAATGAATTCCATTTGAATTTTCAAAATAATTATAAGATACTGTAGAGTTTACTCCACCGTCAATTAAGATCTCATAGACTTCCCAGTCTTCAAAATAACCCTTGCCAGTAGCATTTTCATTTCTATAGAAAGTGTTGCCACTAATAACCAGATTATTTCCCCTAATGGTCATGGACTGTGCATGAGACCTTGCATTGTTGTTGAAAAATAAATTATTCAATATAATGCAGCCTTCCCCTTTCATTATGAAAATAGGTGGAGCAGCTGCAGAATTATTAAAAAATGTATTATTAACTACAATTACATTGTTATATGCTGTAATAGCACTTCCTATACCCTTATTACTCATATATATTTTTGTACTAATGTATGAAGACAACATAGAGTAAATTTCATTAGAGTCAAATTCATTATTCATAAAAGTTGAGACACTTCCAGTTGAATATACGGCAGCGCCGTATTTGTCAGACCAATCAACATTTTTATGTCCACTGTCTGTATATCCATAGATATAGTTCCTGTCAAATCTGGAATTCTTAACTAATAAGTTGTTTCCGGAGTTGTAGATAGCTCCACCAAACATTTCACCATTTCCATACCAGTATGTGTTGAACACATGGTTTTTCACAAAAGAGCAGTTGTCAACAGTTAAATCATTACCGTAATTAGCTATTGCACCGCCCTTTAACTCGCCATTTTTAATTTTTGCATAGTTCTCATTGAAAACGGAATTCTTGATGGTTAGGTTGTCTTGAAGGTTGTATATAGCTCCACCGCTAACAGAAGCAGTGTTGGATTTGAAAGTACAATTATTTAGAATCATTGTTCCGTTATTGTAAATAGCTCCTCCAGATTTTGCTCCATTATTGATGAAAATACAATTATTTAATATTAAAGTCCCTTCATTGTAAATAGCTCCGCCAAGAGTTGCCTTGTTGTTTATAAAAATACAGTTATTCAATATTAGGACACCCTTATTATAGATGGCTCCTCCATTTACTCCCTGACCATTGGTCAAATTCAAATTAGACAAGTTTAAGGTAGAGTTGGAAGAAACGTTGAAAATAGTATTTTTATTTGTAGCTGAGATAACGGATTGGTTATTGGGGGTGATGGAAACATCATGATCAATGAATATTGTTTCACTAACAGCGCTATCTGCAGTTATATTATCCAAATCTATAGCAGAAGCTGGACTAACAGATAAAACAAATAATAATCCTAAAAATAAAACTATTATTTTAAAATTCAATTACTTTTTACCTCCATTTTAAAATTCAGACTGGTCAAATTAAAGTGAACTTGACCATTATTAAATATATACTGATATTATGATATTTAAAAATTTGGAATATTGGATTAGTAGAAACTCCGACTTGGTTAACTATTTTATATTGGATTTCAAGTTTTGTTTTCATCTTATAATACAATCAATTCCTTGTGCTATTTGACTTATAGTCCATAGGGGAAACATCTGAAAAATCCCTTCAAAAAATTAATTTAGACAGCTAAAATCCAAAAAGAGAATTTTAAACAACTTCCTCCAAGTATAATATAAAAAAACAATACAACAACAATAATATTTATATAATAAGTCTTTAAGTTGCCTACATTCTTAAAAGCACTGCCCGAAATGCAGCTGATTAACGTTGCCTGCAACAGAGGTATCTCCGGAGAGCAGTTGAAAGACGACTGGCAAGCCCTCGCAGACGCACCGGTAGGAGAGAAAATCCAGATTATCTACATAGGCTACAACAACCTGAAAACATTCCCGGTGGAAACATCTTTGCAGAAGATGAAAAAACTGGGCATGCTGGAATGTCTCTACAACCAACTTGAAGGCAAGTTACCGGCATTCGGCTCGGAAATAAAATTGGCATCACTCAATTTGGCATATAACCAAATCACAGAAATCCCCGCAAACTTCTGCGGATT
>OGWU01001691.1_pt1 | contig 12258 bp, 11 predicted proteins | sample 1576071 | NCBI WGS metagenome assembly OGWU01 (sample SAMEA3541582, study PRJEB24748) | human gut metagenome | biome: human gut; feature: human-associated habitat; material: faeces | place: China | collected 2012
GACTGGAGATAACGTTTTAATCGAAGGAATTACTTTCCGAAACTTCAATTTCACTACAGAACAAGGAGGAGCAATACAATGGTTTGGTAACAATGGAACATTGAAAAATTGTAACTTCATCAACAACACAGCAATTCATGGTGGTGGGGTTGCTTGGCATGGTCCTAATGGCATTGTAATAGATTCAACTTTTACTAGTAATTATGCTAAAAATAATGGTGGAGGCATTACTTGGACAGGAGCTAATGGAACCATAATTGGTTCAACTTTTAAGAATAACATTGCAAATAATACTTCAGGTGGTGGTGTTTACTGGGCTTCAATGGGACCTAATGGCATTACAAAGAATTCTATCTTCATTAATAACACAGCTATTAATGGTGGAGGTATTGGATGGGTTGGTACTAATGGTATTGTGACTGGTTGTACTTTTACTGGTAACAATGCAAGTACTAATGGTGGTGGTATATTCATAGTTTTGAGTGAAAATAATATTCTATCTAATTCCAATTTCATTAATAATAATGCTAATACTTTTGGTGGTGGTGTTTGCTATGATCGAGCTGTTAATTGTACTTTAACTGGATGTAATTTTAACAATAATACTGCAAGAGATGGTGGAGGTGTTTCATGGGGGGGCAATAATGGTATCTTATCAGACTCTACGTTTAAGGACAACACTGCTACTAATTCGGCTGGTGCAGTTTTTTGGGCCGTTAATGGTTCTCTTATTAACTGTACTTTTTCTAACACCAAATGGATTAACAACATTAGCAAATCTAATGGAATCTTTACAAATCAATATATGAACATTAATGGAGGAAAAGGTATCGTAGATATATGTAATATAAACACTCTTTCAGGAATTAGTGTAGTTGTTTTAAACAATGAAACATATTATTATCCCCCTAATTCGAATATTAATTTTACCAAATAAAAGGCAAAAACACAACCCAGTAAAAAACATAAAATAACCAATAGCACGAATAATTATTATGGTTCAAAATAGCTAAACTATATTTTAATAAAAGCAATTTTTATTTATTTGATAGTTATAACTCATTCAACTATTAAGATAACATGACATATAGCTAATAATCATGACTAATATTCATTTTTTAAAAAATTGCCTATGACAGAACATTGGAGATGGAATTTAATTTTGCTTAAAACATCATCTGAATATTGGAAATATCTAAAATACAATAATATTAAGAATAATGCAGATATTCTAAGTAGTTTAAAAAAAAAGAAAGTTAGAGGGTCCTAACTTTTATCAAAATATGCTTTAGACTTTATTCCAACTAAAGATGCGAATATAGATACTATACATAGAATAGTACAAATTCCAGCAGCTACTTGACAACTTAATAGCAATAGAGGATAGGTTTCAGGAACTATTTGAACACTTCCCATTATATATGCAAATATTAAAGTAAACATACCCATACTTAAAGTCTGACCAATAACTCTCATAGTAGCTACAGAAGCTGATGCAATTGGAGTTTCTTTAGGTGGAACAGATCCCATAATCGCATTTGTGTTTGGTGATGAGAATAATCCAAATCCAAATCCTTGAAACGCCATACCAACCATTAGGAATGAAAGTGGAGTTGCCGCATTTATTGTTGAAATCATAAATATTCCCAATCCTCCAAATGCGATACCAACAGCCGCCAATATTTGAGGATTGATTTTGTCAGATAGCTTACCTGCAATTGGAGCCATAACCACCTGGAAAACAGGAGCTATTAATAAAATCATACCTGCCTGACTAGAATCCATGCCTTTAATGTATTGCAGATAATAGTTTACAATAGTTACGATTGCAAAAGTAGCTAAGTATGCACAGAGTGCTGCAAAGTTTGCTGATGCAAATTTAGTGTTTTTAAATAATTTAACATTGAAAACTGGCATTTTTACCTTAAGTTCCACTAAAACAAAAATAGCTATTAAGATCAGTCCTATGATAGTTACTGTTAATCCTGATGGCTTGTTTAACATTGTAAAACCAAAAATAAAGAACACTATTCCCATTGAATATAAAACAGAACCTTTAATATCAATTGGTTCATTTTCAAAGGTTTTCCATTCTTTGTTGATTTGTGTAATAAGTAATGCTAAACATATCAGTAAAAATGGAATTGTAAAGTAGAATATGGATCTCCATCCGAGTGAGAAGTTTAAAAATCCTCCGATTACTGGTGAAAGTGATGTAGCTAGATAAACACCTACAACAGTAAAACCAATAGCCTCCCCTCTGTCTTGAGGTTTAAATGCAGATACAACCATTGCCATTGCAGCCACATTAAGAAAACCTGCTCCTATTCCCTGGAATATTCTGCAAATAAGGAACATGTCCTGAGATATTGAAAATACACATACAACGGAACTTAATATGTACAGAATCATTCCAAAAATCATTGTATTTTTAAGACCAAATTTACCAGAAATTTGCCCTGCCGGTACTGTTACTGCCGCTACAGATAAAAAGAACAGCATTGTAACCCAATTTTGAACAATATTGCTCATTCCAAATTCCAAAGCCAATGAAGGAACTGAAATCATAACAGCTGATGAGAGAAATACTGTGAAAAAAGAGGTTACCGCAGCAATAACAAGAACATATTTTTCTAATTTGTTCATTAAATCATCTCATATTTATTTTAAAACTTTTAAGTTTAAAATATTTATGGAGATATCATTAAAAAAATAAAGAAATGAATCCAAAGGAGAATATTAGATAAAAAAAATAATTATTGAGATAGGATTATGTTTACTCCGTTTGGATCTTTAATAAATGCAAGTGTAGTGTTAGGAGTTTCTTCTATAGCTATTTCCAGTTCCGGATTGTCCTCTTTAAGAATTTGGGCTTCTTTTCTAACATCCTTAACATGAAATGCTAACCCGTATAATCCAATATCTGGATTTTCTTCTTTTATAAGCTCTACTCCTGCACCGTTCTCACTTTTAAGAAAATTTATGGTTTTGTTTTCCAGATTCAATTGGTTTTCTACTTTAAATCCTAATGTGTTTATATAGAAATCTAGACTTTTCTCCATGTCCTTAACGAGAATTGTTGTATATTCAAATTCCATTGTATACACCTCTCAAATAGATTATTAAGCTGTTTCAACTTCGTTAGCTGTTTTAAGATTACGTCTTTCAACTGCCTCTTCACGCATTTTATATTTTAGGATTTTTCCTGCTGCATTCATCGGGAACTCCTCAACAAAATCAACATATCTAGGGACTTTGTGTTTTGCCATGTGGTCACGTACAAAATCTTTGATTTCATCTTCTGTTGCATCTTCTCCAGGTTTTAAGATGACACAAGCCATTATCTCTTCACCATAATCCTCATCAGGAACACCAATTACCTGTACATCCTCTATTTTTGGATATGTGTATAGGAAGTCTTCAATCTCTTTAGGGTAGATGTTTTCTCCGCCTCTAATAATCATGTCTTTAATACGGCCTGTAATCTTATAATAACCGTCAGGTGTTCTTCTAGCTAAATCTCCAGTGTGTAACCATCCGTTTTCATCAATTGCATTAGCTGTTGCTTCTGGCATGTTATAATAACCTTTCATAATGTTATATCCTCTTGCAACAAACTCGCCGTCAACATTGTCAGGAAGGTCTTCGTTGGTTTCAGGATCTACAATCTTACATTCAACAGCGAAAATAGATTTGCCAACAGTGTTTACACGTTTTTCGATTGAATCAGTAGTTTTACTCATTGTAGTAGCTGGTGACGCTTCAGTTTGGCCATAGGTAATGCAAATTTCAGGCATGTGCATTTTTTCAATTACGTCTTCCATTGTTTTAATAGGGCAAGGGGAACCTGCCATGATTCCGGTTCTCATGTGAGAGAAGTCTGTTTTTTCAAAGTTTTCATGCCCTAACATAGCTATAAACATTGTTGGAACTCCGTGGAAACAGGTAATTTTCTCTTCATTAATACAGTGAAGACTTTTTCTTGGTGAAAATGCTGTTATTGGAGACATTGTAACTCCATGAGTCATTGATGCAGTCATTGCAAGAACCATTCCAAAACAATGGAACATCGGCACCTGAATCATCATTTTATCATTTGTAGATAGATCCATACAGTCTCCAATTGCCTTACCGTTGTTTACTACATTATAATGAGTTAGCATAACCCCTTTTGGAAAACCTGTTGTTCCTGAAGTGTACTGCATATTACAGACATCGTCTTTTGATATGGTATGCCTAATAGAATCAAGTACAGAGTCAGGCACGTTTTTAGCTAATTCGAATGTATCATCCCATGTAAAACAACCAGGTTGTTCTGATTCGACTGAAATAACATTTTTTAAACGAGGCAATCTTTCTGAATTTAGTTCTCCAGGCTTGGAATCCTTAAGTTCAGGACAGATTTCATTTATAATTTTAATATAATCTGAATCTTTAAACCCGTCAATCATTACAAGAGTATGAGTGTCTGACTGACTTAAGAGATATTCTGCTTCATGAATCTTATAAGCAGTGTTAACAGTAACAACTACTGCACCTATTTTTGAAGCTGCCCAAAATGTGAGATACCACTGAGGAACATTTGTAGCCCATATAGCTACATGGTCACCTTTTTTAACCCCCATTGCAAGAAATGCCTTTGCAAGAGTGTCAACATCGTCTCTAAATTCAGGATAAGTTCTTGTATAATCTAGCTCAGTGTATCTGAAAGCGTACTGATCAGGGAATTCTTCACAAATTCTGTCTAAAACATCAGGGAAAGTTTCGTCAATTAGAGTTTCCTTAGGCCATGGATAATATCCTGTTCCCCTATCATCAATTTGGAGGGACCTTTCTTCTGCTTTTCTATATTTGTCCATGAATTTGGCAAAGTGAGGTACTACAATTCCCCCATCTAAAAGATTGCGGGCCCATCTGTAGACCCATTCAAGGGAAATATAACCATCATAATCAATGGAATGTAGCTCTTCAAATACCTCCTTAAGTGGTAAATCTCCAGTCCCCATCATTTTATATTCTACTTTACCATCTTCCATTACAGAATCCTTAACATGAACATACTTAATATAGTCCCCAAGATTACTGACTGTAGTTTTTGGAGATTCTCCTTGGAACCTGTATGGATGGTGAACATCCCATAACGCCTGAACATGTTGGCTATTAATACTGTCCAATACTTTCTTAAGACGGGATGTATCGGAGTAAACACCGTTTGTCTCTAAAAGAAGCACTACATCGTTTTTCTCTGCAACGGGAACTAGCTCTTTCATGATGCCGATAACTACGTCGTCATCAACCTCTCCCTCTGGAGCAGGTAGCTTATCTCCAAGTACTCGAACATACTTGGTGGAAAGTTTTGAAGCGAGTTCTACATAATCAGTTATTTCAGCTATCGCCTTATCTTTAGTTTCTAAATTATTAACTGGTTCACCAGAGGACAAGCATGAAATTTCGATATCCAATTCTTTTAATTTATCTAATGTATTAGGTAATTCTTCATCTGTAAATGGTGCTGCTTTTGTAGAGTAAATATTGTCTCCTAAGCCCCTAATTTCTATTCCATCAAAATTAAAATCCTTTGCCATTGAGTAAATATCTTGCCAGGAAAAATCTGGACATGCTAATGTCGAAAAACTTGTTTTCATAATTAATCTCCTATAGTGAACAAATTATAATATTATTAATTATGATTTTACAGCTATTAATAATTATTTATTTTTAAGTTTTTCCATAAGGCCTGATTTACGTGCATAGTGGAATAAGTAAAGCTGCACATAACCTGCATAGTCTCCAAAATGCTCTATTCCAAATTCACGAACATTATTAACAGATATATCCTTATCATCAAAAAATAAGTGAGAAATAATTCTCTTAATCCAGACGTCTGTTGGAAAGGCTTCTTTAAAATTAAACCCATATAACAAAAGACAGTCAGCTACTTTTGGTCCAACACCAGGAATCATCTGAACCACTTCAAAAGCTTCCTCATAACCCATAGAGGAAATGTCTGAAAGTGACATTTCAACTGTAAAAAGGTTGGAAGCTTTTTTAATGTAACTTGACCTATAACCGAATCCGCAGGTTTTAAGATTGTTGCTACATTCATTGATATCTAGAATATCATCAGAATAATCAAATTCCTCTTCATAATCTTCAAAACAGGAACTTAGAACATTAACGTCAGGAAAAGTATAAAAATTACCAGAGGGAAATTCCACTTCCAATCCCCACTTTTCCCGAGCCATGTTAATAGATTTTGTCCATCTGGCTATAGAGTTATTGGAACTTGAAATTGATGAAATGATAGCTTCAAATTTATTCTTGGCTTCAAACAGTCTTAGTCCATTACAAAAATTAGTCATCTCACATAGCTTCTCATTATTATTCAGATAGCTATAAAATTTCTCCAAATCAAAGTCCAAGTCAAAAATGGTGTTGAGTTTATCCAACAAGACTTTTTTGGAAAAATTAAAATCCTCCCCTGAAGGATATTCATAGCTAAAATCCAAAAAATTATCCTTTTGACTTACCTTAAACAGAACAGGTTTGTCTTCAATAAGAACAATATCTTTATATGCATTATCCTCTTTTCTCCATGGAGGCTGTGAAGTCTGGCCTGACTGCTGTGTTAAGTCAAGGTTAATATTTTTTTCAATTAACATTTACAATCTCACTTTAACTCCATTTTTATGAAGATATTCCTTTACTTCACCAATTGAGTATTCATTAAAATGAAAAATACTTGCAGCTAAAGCAGCACTAGCATCAGAATATTTGAAAGCTTCCAAGATATGTTTAGGTTCCCCGACACCACCACTAGCTATTACCGGAATATCCACTGCATCATTAACAGCTTTTACAAGATCCAAATCATAACCTGCCTGTGTTCCATCTCCATCCATACTGGTAAGCAATATTTCTCCAGCTCCAAGATCCTGACATTTTACAGCCCAGTCTATTGCATCCATTCCTGTAAATTCATGACCGCCGTAGATGCTGCAGTCAAACCAGCATAATCCATTATCTGTTTCAATAACATTTTTATCTGGAGCTTCATTTGGGGAATCAACATATCTTCTTTTAGCATCAATTCCTATTACAACAGCCTGACTGCCAACGACTTTTGAAGCTTCTGTTAGAAGTTCTGGATTTTTAATAGCTGCTGTGTTTGTAGAACATTTGTCGGCACCTGCCTTGAGCATGTTGGTATAGTCTTCAACTTTCCTTATTCCTCCACCAACACAGATAGGAATGAAGACATTTTCAGTTAATCTTTTAATTACATCTGCCATTGTTGCTCTACGTTCATAGGAAGCAGTTATATCTAAAATAATAATTTCATCAGCTCCCTCTTCATAGTAACGGGTAGCTAAATCAACTGGATTACCAGCGTATTTGATTTCCTTAAATTCAACCCCTTTTACAACTCTTCCTTCAGGAACTTGCAAATCACAGTCTAAACAGGGAATAATTCTTTTGGTTAACATTTATATTGCCTTTAAATTAATAAAAAAAGTAGTAGTTAGAATTTTTTTAAATTCTAAGCTGAGTATCTTAATACAAAACAGAAAATAGCTAAAATTATAGTAATTACAACAACATGAGTTGGGGAAAGTTTTGGACCAACACTTTCTTCATCGAAGTATCTTACTAAACCTGCACCAGTTTGAGGCATACTCATTTGATTATCTTTTTTTGCCATAATATCTCCTTAAAGTTTGTTAGTTAAAAATCAATTATGTACTATTTATTATTCTAATAATATATAAAGTTGGCTTTTAATGTAATGCATAATCTAATGATAATTAATTTAAACATTATATTAAAATCATTAAAAAAAAATAGTTAAAACAACCAGCGGTTTTATCCCTCACCTAATATCTATTACCATTTTCCATCTCTAGACAAAGGATAAAACCCTGCTATATCCAGTAAATCACTATTCGATATATCCGTACCAATTCATCTCCACGATCAGTAACTTACTAGATAGTGGTTACACACATCTCCTACAATGTATGAAAACACATACCAATTAACTTAATGTTAATTACTAATAGTTAGTGCCATTTAGTATATAAAGGTTTCTATCAAAAATGAAAGAATTTTAATAAAAAACTAAAAAAATAAAAAGTATTTAATATAATCTAAAAACTATTGTACAATATCGTAATTATTTTAAAAATAATATGGATATTGTAAAATATAACAGGATATATAATGAATTAAATCTATGGAAAAGAAAATGTAAATAGAATCACTTTTGAAAATGAAAAGATATTCAAAAAAGTTAAACAAAAATGAATATTGTTTTTTAGTTCACTGAAAACAATAAATGAAATTATATTTTTTCTTTCTTTAAAACCTGTATATCGCTTATTTTTGTGTCAGGATACTGGCCATTTTCATCCTTTTCTACAGCCTTGACCATATCCCATATTGTAAGTAACGCTACACTAACGCCAGTGATAGCTTCCATTTCAACACCTGTTTTTCCACACATGTTTACAGAACAAATTGCCACTATTTCTTTTTCCCTAACTTCAAAATCAATTTCGATGCCAGTTAAGTTTAGTGGATGACATAATGGAATTATTGAAGAAGTGTTTTTAACCGCCTGTATTCCTGCAATCTGGGCAGTTGTCAATACGTTTCCCTTTTTGATTTCTTCATTTTCAATCATAGCTATTGTTTCTTTTGCCAGCTGGATTTTTCCACTAGCTACTGCTTTTCTTTGCTGATCTATTTTATTTCCTACTTCCACCATATGAACTCCGCTGTCAGTTAGGTGGCTAAACTCCTTACTCATTTTCAAACCTCTATTTTTCACTTACCTCAAGTACGTCTAACTGTTTACATACTGCATCTACGCCGAGAATCTCCCCTACATTTGGATGGGTTCTGCCTTCATCACCTGAAATCAGTTCTTTAATATAAAGGCCCCCTTCTGTTTTAACAATCATTTCAAATGTTGTATCGTCAATAATATTTGTTTCGACATTTTTAACATGCTTCAGGCGTATTTTATCAGCACGTCTTCTTAAAACTCTTATTGGTGTTTGCTGATTGATTTCATCCAGCTTTGACAATTCCTCCAGTTTTTTCTCATCAAAGGCACCACTGCATTTAACCAGCGCCTTGTAGACTTTAAATGTATCTGGAGAGGACTGCTTTATTTCTCCTTTCCTGTTTTTTTCTGTAAATTTCAGGTTGTGGTATTGTGTTTTTCCTTTGTTAGCTTGGTTTATTTCTTTTTCTAATTTTTCCAAATCGATCTTTCTGATTCTAGGTTCTTTTATCTCCAGGACAAATGGTCTTCCTGAACCTAGCATTAAAACGTCAATGTCTTCCCTTCCAGCACCATGGAATTTGGCTTCATAACCACAGGTAGCTTCCAATATCTTTTCAGATAGTAGCTCTTCAACTGATTCTGGATACTGTTTTCCTGTACCGTTACATGCTTCACATCCTTTTCCCTTACATTTGCTACATGGCCATTTGGTCTGTGGTATTCCGCGAATCAGTTTGTTGTATTTTCCTTCAATGTAAATCGGATTTAACTGTAACCTGACTTTAGGCTTTTTTCTAATGTCTACATTTACTACAATATCCTGTTTAAGTGAGTTAACTGTTTTTCCAAGAGTTTTTGAAAGTTCATCAGAGATAATTCTATTTAGCTCTTTTTTAATAGGTTCTGAATTTAAATCCAGCTCATTGGAAAGTTCGTCATCTCTCTCTTTAATCTCTTTAGGTATTGTGGTTCCAACCATAAAGACATCAAATTCAACGCCTAAATGGTCAATTTTATTATAGACCCTTCCGAAAAGGTAGTCGTCAACTTTTTCAAAGATATTGCCGCAGACAACACATTCATCACTGCCCAAATCTGTTTGAAGAGCTTCCAGTACATTTTCTGCAATTTTAACGTTGTCATTTTCTTCCCGCATAAGGGGCGATAGCTTACGGCCAAAACAGTGCTTACAGATTTTGCCGTCGGTTTTTTCCAAGAGCTCTTTAGCTTTTGTTATTACTAGCTGGTCCATATTATCAAAACTAACAGTTAAATTATTTCATAAACTGACCCATCATACGATTCATAGCACCGCTTCCAAGTCTGCCGCGTTTTCCCATTCCTTTCATAGCTTTTTTAGTGTTGTTGTAATATTTAAGAAGGTCCTTGACATCGCTTTCCTCAACACCTGCCCCTCTAGCTATTCTTTGAATACGTGACTGTTTAATTAACTTAGGATTATCCATTTCTTCCTGGGTCATTGAAGACATCATCACTTTATAGGTGTCAATTTTGTCTTCAGTCATTTTAGATGCTTCTTTTGGAATTTTACCACCAAGACCTGGAATCATATTTAATATTTGCTGCATAGGCCCCATATTGTTCATCATGTCAAACTGGTTTTTAACATCAGTTAAGGTGAATTTGCCGCTCATCATGTTGTTCATGGTTTTCTCAGCAACATCTTCATCAATATTCTCCTCTGCTTTTTCAATTAATGTCTGAATATCACCCATTCCAAGTAATCTGGAGATAAACCTTTCTGGATCGAATAATTCAAAATCGTCGATACGCTCACCGGTACCGATGAATTTAATCGGTGCCCCTGTTTCAGCTACAGCAGACATTGCACCACCACCTTTTGCAGAACCATCAAGTTTTGTAATGATTATAGACCCGATATCTGTTGCTTTTGAAAATGCCCTGGCCTGTTCACCAGCCTGCTGACCAATAGTACCGTCAATAACAAGCATAGCTTCAGTAGGTTCGATGATATTGTCTAGCTCATCCATTTCAGCAATAAGATCATCTTCCTGTTTATGTCTTCCTGCTGTATCAAAAATAATTACTTTCTTGTTTTTAAACTCTTTTAAACCTTTTTCAGCTAAGTCCAATGCGTCATTGTTATCAGGATCCCCATATAAAGGTATTTGCATTTCTTCTGTAAGCTGTTTTAACTGTTCATAAGCAGCTGGCCTCCATGTATCTGTACAGACTACCGCAGGGTTGAATCCTTTCTTTATAAGGTATTTACACATTTTACCGATAGTTGTGGTTTTACCACTACCTTGAAGACCTAAAAGTAAAATTTTATAGGGTTTTTGATTAATGTCTAAGCCAACAGCTTCACTTCCAAGAAGATTAACCATTTCTTCATAGATAATTGTTATTACATGTTCTCTTGGAGTGATACCTTTTGGAGGCTTTTCATCAAGAGCTCTTTTCTCGATTTTTTTTGATAAATCTACCACCCAGCTCACCACAGACCGTCTGCTCATCCGCCCCTTCACCCCGGAAGACATCGATGCGTTTTTTGCGCTCTTGTCCGACCGGGAGATAAACACCTTCCTCCCCTGGTTCCCCTTACAGACAAGAGCGGAAGCGGAGCAGTTCCTTGAAGAACGTTATCTGAGCCGCAGTGAGGAACCTGACGGCTTCCATTATGCCATATGTCTTAAGACAGATAATATCCCCATTGGCTATATCAACGTGGACGCGGGGGAAAGCCATGATTTCGGCTATGCCCTGAGAAGGGACTGCCAGCATAAGGGCATTATGACAGAAGCTGCCCTTGCGGTGCTGGAGGAAATCAGAAAAGCCGGAATTCCATACATAACGGCGACACATGATGTAAAGAACCCGGCAAGCGGAAACGTGATGAAACGCATGGGCATGACCTACCGCTATTCTTACGAGGAACCGTGGCAGCCTAAAAATATCCTGGTCACCTTCCGAATGTACCAGCTGAATCTTGACGGCAGGAAGGATCGGGTATACATGGAGTACTGGAACCGTTACCCTGTCCATTATATTGAGAAGGATGTATAAGCCCTTTTTTACCGCATCAAGTCAAAAAACGGCCGCAGTTCTTTTCACTGCTGCCCCGGAACCTCTTGCCACCCGCCGGCTTTCGCTGTATCCTAAAGAAAAGCCGGGACGACGATGAAAATCGGTTCCATATACGGAGGAGTTTTATGATTATATTGATTGCCGGGAGCACCCACGCCGGAAAGACCCTTTATGCCCAGAAACTTCTGGAAGTCTATTCCTATCCTTATCTGTCCATCGACCACCTGAAAATGGGCCTGATCCGCAGCGGCCGCACATCCCTGACGCCGGAAAGCGATGGCAGGCTGCTGACGGATTATCTGTGGCCTGTTGTGCGGGAGATGATCAAAACTGCCATTGAGAACAAACAGAACCTGATAGTTGAAGGCTGCTATATCCCCTTTGATTTTAAAAAGGAT
>OGWU01001702.1_pt1 | contig 12190 bp, 14 predicted proteins | sample 1576071 | NCBI WGS metagenome assembly OGWU01 (sample SAMEA3541582, study PRJEB24748) | human gut metagenome | biome: human gut; feature: human-associated habitat; material: faeces | place: China | collected 2012
GACTGCTTCTGGAAAAAGGGGCAGACATCAATTACCACAAGCCGGACATGGTGTTCCCTTACGCCTCCACCCCTGTCACCGAGGCCGCCCGCTCCAACAATTTCTCCATGGTGCGCTGGCTGGTGGAACAGGGAGCGAATATCACCCTTGTTGACAAATACGGCGACCGGCCTTACAGTGTGGCAGTTCAAAACAAGAATCAAGAGATGGCCGACTACCTGAAGGCGCTGGAGCCGGAGGACTGGCACAACGAACAGGAAAAGGCCCGGCAGCTCATGCCCTATAAACTGCCCGCCAAGTTGGTGGAATACTTGAAAACCGGCCCCCTGCGTTTGGAATTCCCGGAGCAGGAATGGGTGAAATGGGCGGAGCTGTACGCCTACATGGATGTTTACTTTTGATGAGGATGCAAGTTTAAAATCCATTGAAAGATCTTTTTCTACATCTTTAAAAATATTGTTTATCGTTTTCCCTGTAGGATTATCCATTACTGCTTTTCCAATATTTTTTGCTATTTTCGCTATCTTACTCATTTTCTATCCCTAGATTCCAAAATTAGTTTCATTCTTATTCTAGCCCATTTTGTTCTACAAATCAATAGAACATTATGTTCTGCATTATAATTCCAATATATGACAATGCAAAACTACTAGGAGCAAATATGAAATATACTAGAATTAGAAACTTGCGAGAAGATAAAGATTTGTCCCAATCTGCTTTAGCTTCTATGCTTAATATAAGTCAGCGTGCTTATTCTCATTATGAAAATGGTGAGCGTTCAATTCCTTTAGAAATTTTATGTCAATTAGCTGATATTTATAACACAAGCACCGATTACATATTAAATCGTACTAACAATAAAAAATCATACCCAAAAAACAAATGAACCTTTCTAACTTGCTGATTTTAGAAAGGTTCATTTCTATATTCTATAAAAATATACTATTGTTTTTTCGAAAGTCTCAGCTGTCCGCAGGCGCCGTCGATGTCGCTTCCGAGCTCACGCCTTACCGTTGCGGCGATTCCACTGCTTTCAAGCCTCTGGGCGATTTCTTCGGCTCGCTTTCTCGCTGCCGGTTCTAGCCCCGTTTCCTTCACCTTGTTTAAAGGGATCAGATTGACATGGCAGCGCATACCTCGAAGTTTTCCAATAAGCTCGCTGATATTTGTTTCACTATCATTTACTCCGGAAACGAGTGTATATTCAAATGTTATTCTCCTACCCGTCTCTTTAGTATAATCTCTGCACGCAGCAAGCAGCTTATCCATATTGTAGCTGTCGTTTACAGGCATCATTTCGCTTCGTATTTTATCGTTCGGCGCATGAAGCGAAATCGCCAAATTTACCTGCGGAAAGTCCTTGGCAAACTGTCCAATTTTAGGCACAATACCGCAGGTAGAAACCGTTATATTCCTCATACCGATGTTTAAGCCATCCTTGTGATTTATCATCCTTATGAAGCGGCTTATTTCCTCATAATTATCAAAGGGCTCACCGGTGCCCATTACAACCACATGACCTATTTTTTCACCGGTATCTCGCTGGGCTGCAATTATCTGATCTGCAATTTCTCCTGCCGTAAGATTTCTGCGAAGGCCGTCCAGCGTTGAAGCACAAAATCTGCACCCCATCCTGCAACCTGCCTGAGACGAAACGCAAAGAGTATTACCGTATTTATATTTCATAAATACACTTTCTATACGATTGCCGTCTTCAAGTTCAAAGAGATATTTTCTCGTTCCGTCTGTTTTGCTTTTCTGTACCGTAACGATTTCAAGGGAAGATATGTACGCTTCGCTGTCCAGTTTTTCTATCAAGGACTTTGAGAGATTTCTCATATCGGAAAAGTCGGTAACTCCCTTATAAATCCATGAGTACACCTGCTTTGCGCGAAAGCCCTTTTCTCCTATGCCCTCAAACCACTGACGCAGCTCGTCTATTTCCATGTTCTTAATATCTGTCTTATTCTTTTCCATAACACTACTTTAGAGGTCGTTTTTAAGATCCTCAATTGTCATATCTCTCATTTCTTTTGGAACGACAACGTTGTATCCGAGCGAAGCAAATACAGAATTTACTTCTGTAGATTCTCCGTATTTAAGATAACCTTCGGCATAAATCAAATAATCATCATACCACTTCTCACCTTTAAGGTCTGCCATTGTCTTTTCGTCCAGTTCTCCGTTTAGACTTTTATCAAGCCAGTCTTTGTATTCCTGTGTACCTTCACGATACTTTATTTCATGAGTGTCCATGAAGTGGTCGGTTAACATATACATATCGTAAACGGTAGTTCCGCCATTTGCTTCCACCTGGTTAGGACTTGTTACAGAATAAAATATCGCTCTGGAACACACATATACTCCAAAGAGTATCCATATTATGAGAAGCACCTTTTTCCATGTAAATTTCTTTGCTCCGGTTTTTGTTGTCATCGTTACACCTTTCCATTTTTATTTGTATTAGCACTATGCAATAGTTTAACACAAAATCCAACCAATAGATATATGCCATATCCAATGATACTGCCTACGAAATTAAAAATAACATCATCAATATCTATTATTCTGAATGTAAATCCTGCTATTAAAGCAATACCAAGCTGCAAAGATTCTATTATTACGCCAATGAAAACACTTAGCAAAAGCATTCTTTTTGCTGAAATATCTTTGTAAATACATGGTAGCAAAAATCCAAAAGGAACAGTCATTATGATATTCAGTATGCCGTTTTGAGTCAATCCTTCTGAAAATGGTACTAAGTTTATCCTATCCCATATATTATATTCCAAATCTATAAATTCAATTGGAAACAAAGTTTTTTCAATTACCATCATAAGATAAACAAACATTAGTATTTGAAATACATAACGCTTTTTATTTTTGTACCATTTTCTTATCAATGTCAGTATTGCAAATATAGTAATTCCTATACATATTATCGAAATATCAAAATCAATCATAATCTATCTCTCCTTTTACACATGTTAACATGTCACATGTTTGTAAGCAATATAAATAGAAAAAAGCAATCAAAAAGGCTGACACATCGGTCAGCCTTTGCATACATTTTATTTACTTGTTAAGTATCAGCGCAACCATCTCTATATCTCCGGTGCTGTCGTTTACAAGTCCGTGCCAGTCGCCTTCCTTGCAGAAAGTCACATCTCCTGCTTCAACGGTGTAGTTTGTGCCGTTATCGTTGTATGTGCCCTTTCCTTTGAGAATATAATAGGTCTCAGTATTTCCGTTATGCTGATGATAGCCGATTTCACATCCCGGCTTTAATATGATCTTTGCGAAAAGGCCACAGCCTTCGCCTCTTTCTTCTTCGGAAATCAGAGCTTCCTTAAGTATGTATCCGGCACCGCCCTGGGCACCTACATTTTTTTCAACTTTTCTTTCGCCTGTTTTAGTCATTGACATATCCTTCACCTCCACTATCTATATAGTATATCACATTTCGTAATGATGAGCTTCCTTTAGCATCATATCCTTTACCTTCATAAGCCTTACCTGAGAGCTGCGCTCGTTTTCGTCCAGCTTCATGGTGATATACTTTATATTTTCCTGAGTTTCCGGTATTATGACATGTTCGAGGGCATTTACCCTTCTGCGGGTCTTTTCTATTTCCGAAGCCATCATCTGACAGGCTTTTTCAACCTCTGCAAGTCTAAGTATATCCGGCAGCACATCGTCAAGGGATTTTACCGCATCGTCAAGGTCGCCCGATGTAAAGGCAAACCCGTACGGATAAATGTCGGCTTTGTCGCCGGTTCTCGTCTTTATATCAAAGACGGGAATATCCACGCTCATTACATTTCTCGACGATACATCGACGCTGACCTCTTGCTTTGGCATCATAAGTGCCGTTTTAATTTCAGCGGAAGTCATGGCGGCTCTGGCAATAACAAACTTCCTGTTAGCCTGTCTTATGCCTTCCTCCACCTTTTTTCGCAATTCCATGTTTTCTTTTACCATATCCATAAACTGACGCATCAGTTCGTCTCTTTTATCCTTGAGAAGCTTATGACCTCTCACCGCTGTAACAAGCTTCTTTTTTAATCTGGTCAGCTCCATTCTGGTAGGTATTACATTTCCGGCTGCCATAAACTACACCTGCTTTCCGTAATACTCGTCTAGGAATTTATCATCAATTCGTTTAAGCTCGCTTCGTGGAAGCATGGAAAGAAGCTTCCAACCTATATTAAGTGTCTCCTCTATGCTTCTATCGTTATCATACCCCTGTGATACATATTCATTTTCAAAGGCATCAGCAAATTTGGCATACATAATATCTATTTCAGTTAACGCTGCTTCACCGAGGATTACCATCAGTTCCTTGGCGTCCTTGCCTCTGGCATATGCTGCAAAAAGCTGATTCATTGTGTTGCTGTGGTCTGCCCTAGTCTTGCCTTCTCCTATACCCTTATCCTTTAATCGAGAAAGAGACGGTAGTACATCAATCGGTGGCTTAACGCCTTTTCTGTAAAGGTCTCTGCCTAGGATAATCTGACCTTCCGTAATATAGCCTGTAAGGTCAGGTATAGGATGAGTCTTATCATCTTCAGGCATTGTAAGAATAGGAATCATTGTGATGCTTCCCGTTTTGCCTATCTGACGGCCTGCTCTCTCATAGAGGGTAGCAAGGTCAGTATACATATAGCCAGGATATCCTCTTCTGCCAGGGACTTCCTTTCTCGCAGCAGATACCTCACGAAGAGCATCCGCATAGTTTGTTATATCCGTCATTATTACAAGCACATGCATGTCCTTTTCAAAGGCAAGATACTCCGCACATGTGAGAGCCATTTTAGGAGTCGCAATACGCTCGATGGCAGGGTCGTTGGCAAGATTGGAAAACATAACGGTCCTGTCAATGGCTCCTGTTTCCTTAAAGCTTTCCACAAAGAAGTCCGCTTCTTCAAAGGTAATACCGATTGCAGCAAATACAACGGCAAAGTTTTCGTCTTTACCTAGCACCTTTGCCTGTCTTGCTATCTGTGCTGCCAGCTGAGCATGAGGCATACCGGAGGCCGAAAATATAGGCAGCTTCTGACCTCTTACCAGGGTGTTAAGTCCGTCTATGGCAGAAACTCCTGTCTGTATAAATTCCGAAGGATACTGTCTTGCAGCAGGATTCATAGGCGTTCCGTTAATGTTCATTCGCTTTTCCGGAAGTATCTCAGGGCCGCCGTCAATAGGGCTTCCCAGTCCGTTAAAGACTCTACCAAGCATATCCTCGCTTACTCCAAGCTCCATGCTTCTGCCTAAAAATCTTACCTTACTGTTGGAAAGGTTTATACCTGTGGAAGCGTCAAAAAGCTGCACCAAAGCATTTGTACCGTCCACTTCAAGGACTTTACATCTTCTTACCTCGCCGTCAACCAGCTCGATTTCACCCAGTTCGTCATATGTTACTCCCTCTACGCCTTCAATGAGCATAAGAGGTCCTGATATTTCCTTTATGGTTCTATATTCCTTGGGCACCTTATAACGCCTCCTTTCCGTCTATTTTTTTACCTTCCTCGGCAAATTCGTCCATGACCTTGTCGTAATCCTGCTCTATTTCATCCTCGTGAACATATTTAAATCTTCCTATGCTTTCCCTTACAGGCATAGATATGATTTCTTCGATATTAGCACCATCTGCCAGAGCCTTTACGCCAAAATCGTAAAATGCCATTACCAGTTTCATCATAAGATGCTGCTTTTTAAGGGAAGTGTATGTATCAACCTCATGGAAGGAATTTTGATGAAGGAAGTCTTCCCTTATGGATCTTGCCGCTTCCATCTTAAGCCTGTCCGCAGGAGAAAGGGCATCCATACCAACCATCTTTACGATTTCTTCAAGTTCTGACTCTTCCTGAAGCAGAGCCATCATGGCCTGTCTATGCTCCATCCAGTCCTCTGCCACATTGGCGTTAAACCATTTTTCCATATCCTGCAGATACAGCGAATAGCTTGTCAGCCAGTTTATCGCTGGGAAGTGTCTCTTATATGCAAGATTTGAATCAAGTCCCCAGAACACCTTTACTATTCTAAGTGTCGCCTGGGAAACCGGCTCAGAAATATCGCCTCCCGGCGGAGATACTGCACCTATTACTGAAAGTGCACCTTCTCTTTCTTCACTTCCAAGGGTTATAACCTGTCCTGCTCTTTCATAGAACTGGGCAAGCCTTGATCCAAGGTATGCAGGATAACCTTCTTCGCCCGGCATTTCCTCAAGACGGCCTGACATTTCCCTTAAGGCCTCTGCCCATCTGGATGTGGAATCCGCCATAAGAGCTACCGAATATCCCATATCTCTGAAGTATTCAGCTATGGTTATACCAGTATAAATTGAGGCTTCTCTAGCAGCCACAGGCATATCAGAAGTGTTTGCGATGAGCACTGTTCGCTCCATCAGTGATTCACCGGTTTTCGGGTCCTTAAGCTCAGGGAATTCGTTTAATACATCTGTCATTTCGTTGCCGCGTTCACCACAGCCGATATATACCACGATATCCGCTTCCGCCCACTTTGCCAGCTGATGCTGAATAACCGTCTTGCCGGATCCAAATGGACCAGGTACTGCAGCAACTCCGCCCCTTGCTATAGGAAAGAAAGTATCTATAACCCTCTGACCTGTAATAAGAGGTTTTTTAGGAGCCATCTTAGTCTTATACGGTCTTCCGGATCTTACAGGCCAATGCTGTGTCATTGTAAGCTCTCTATCGCCCTTTTCCGTTTCTATGACAGCCACAGTATCTCTTATGGTAAAGCTGCCCTTCTTTATTTCCTTTACCCTTCCCTTAACATCGGGCGGTACCATTATTTTATGATTTACTACTATTGTTTCCTGTACGGTACCGATAATATCTCCACCTGTGACTTCAGCGCCTTCAGATACCGCAGGCTCAAAGTCCCAAAGCTTTTCCTCTGGAAGTGGAGGTACAGATATACCTCTTTCAAGGCCATTTCCCCCTGAAACCTTCATTATCTCATCCAGTGGTCTTTGAATACCGTCGTATATATTTGATATGAGTCCCGGTCCCAGTTCCACGGAAAGAGGTCTGCCCAGGGATACCACCGGCTCTCCCGGTCCCAGCCCTGCAGTTTCCTCATACACCTGTATGGATGCCTGGTCTCCGTGCATTTCTATTATTTCGCCTATAAGGTTGTGTTCGCTTACATGTACCACATCGTACATATTGGCATCTCTCATGCCCTCTGCTATAACCAGCGGACCGGCAACCTTTTTAATCACACCTCTGCTCATTTCTGCCCATCACCTGCTTTCGTCTCATCTCCGGACAGTATGTCCGATCCTACCGCCTTTTCAACGGATTTTTTTATGTCCTCGATGCCCTTACCCGTATCACCGTATGTTCCCGGTATCAGTATTACTGCGGGCACCGGTTCTTCCTTCATTTTTTCTATTTCCTCTTCCAGCTGAGATGCCAGAACTTCGGTAATATATATTACAGCATATTTTTCATCCTTTAGCCTTTTTAATATTTCCGCAGCTTCCGTAGGAAGTGTTACCGGAATAGTTTCAAGGCCTACGGAAGCAAAGCCATAAATGCTGTCGTAATCTCCCATTACAGCGATTTTAGACATATGTCTTTCTCACCCTTTCTCTGATTTCCTCTGTCGGAAGTCCGCTTCTCTTACCCATAAGTATATTTCTCACGGATTTAAGCTCGTTTTCCCTGGCATAAATATATGCAAATATCGGGCCTATTCCGTCAGAATTTCTAAGCTCCGGTTTTATAAGGTCGATTATCCTGTTATCACACCAACACTCAAACTCAGACATGGAATTTTTAAGAGCCTGTGCCCCGTCGTGATAATCTGTTTCCTCCACATATTCTATAACCGCACCCTCTCCGGACAGCGCTGCCTTTATGAGCTTGTCCACATCAACTCCGGTGCCTGGTCTTCTGGCAAGAGCTGTTTCCATAAAGTCAGCACTTTTTCCAGTTCTCTGACATCTGATAGCAATCTTTATGTCCGTTACTCCCACTGTTTCACAGGCATATTTTTTTATTATTTCGCTATCGGATCTTTTTCCTGCCTCATAAATTGATTCAAGACATGTTCTGTCCATCATCACATCCAGCATCTGACCGTCGCCTGTTTTAATAAGCATATCATAGGCATCTGCTGCCGGTTTTTGAAGAAAATCCGGAAATCTGTGCCATGCCTTTTCCCTGATTATTTCAAGCAGCTCATCAGCGGAGTAAAAGGAATTATCAATATATGTTTCAGGGGCGTCAACGCCTGATGCCACCTGCTTCATCGCCGATTTGATATTATGATGAAGGTCCTTATATGAAAGTACATCCAGTGTCGACATATCCTCCACAAGACTTCTTACCGTTTCCCATGTTTTATCAAGCTCATGTTCGAGAATCGTCTCACCGTCCTTGGCATCTTCACCGTTACCCCAGCCTTTTGCCATCAGCATCTCCACAGCATCATCTTCAGTTGGACAAGCCAAAAGACGGTTTAAATCTTCCTCTGTGAACATTTTAGTTTCAAGAGCTCTGATTCTGGCAACGGCATATGTGAGATCCTGTCTTCCCATGTTTTTCTCCTTTCACTGCCCTATCCGAACAGTTTTCCGTTTACCATATCGTGAAGTTCCTCTCTGCTCGCTTCAAGCATCGCCTTAAAGGTACAGTTTTCTTCAATGCCTCCGTATACAAGGACAAAACCGCCGTCAATGCTTCTGATTTCATCGGACATAACAAGCTCGCCGCCTTTTTCCAAGGCAACATTCTTTATTACATCTTCAAAGTCTTTAGGCATTCTCTGTCTGTCCCTTGCTGAGAAAATTATTTCTCCCTTTTCAGAAAGCACATTATATTCAAGCATCTTTTTTATTACGGCAAAATATTTTTCATCTTCCAGATTTAGCAATCTTTCATAGGCCTCATTTATAATTTCTCCTATTACCTCCTGCTTTGCCGAAAGTGCCGCCTGTCTTCTTTTTTGCTGAGCCGCCAATCCCGCCAGTTCCTCAAGGGTGCCTTCTTCCCTTAAGGTATCATCATTTATACGCTCTAGCTCCGCTTTTATTTCCTCATCGGTCTTGGCATTTAGTTCATAAATCTTATGCTGTATTTCCTCATAAATTGCGGCCTTCTTTTCCTCAGCCTCGCCGATTATCTGAGCCGCGATTTTTTCAATCCCTCTCATAAGCAGTCTCCTTAAAGCACTGCAGTTACAGCCAGGAAGGATATAAGCAGTGCAAGTATAGCATATGTTTCAACCATGGCAGGGAAAAGCATAGCCTTTGCAAACTGTTCAGGCTTCTTTGCCACAACTCCTATGGAAGCTACCGATGCCTTACCCTGATAGATTCCTGAAATAAGTCCAACAAGACCTACAGGAAGACATGCTGCCAAAGTCATAAGACCTGTTCCTACGGAAATTTCCATAGGACTTCCTCCCAGAAGTCCAGCTCTTACCATTGTTACAAATCCTATCATAAGGCCATAAAGTCCCTGAGTACCAGGAAGCAGCTGAAGGATAAGCACCTTGGCAAATTTGCCAGGATCTTCCGTTACAACACCTGCCGCAGCCTGTCCTGCCTTACCTACACCGATTGCCGAGCCTGCTCCTGCAAAGAGCACCGCCACTGCCGCTCCCAGCAGTACAAATACCAATCCTAATTCCATTATTCTTTCTCCTCTCTGATATCTACATACTTAGTGCCTGTCTTAAAAGGCTCGAATATCCTTCCGCCGCCTTCATAAAACTTTCCGAAGAATTCCACATACTGAAGTCTGTTTGTATGAACATAGGCTCCCAGTATGTTGATGGACATATTGAACACATGCCCTATGATAAACACGATTATAAAGAAGATAATGCCAAATACACTGTCTCCTCCCATGGCTCCTATCTGGTTGAACACCGAAGCGATTACTCCAGTTGCAAGTCCAAGGGCCAAAAGCCTTGAATATGACAAAAGGTCGCTGAGCCAACCTGTTATGTTGTAAAGGTCGTAAGCTCCGAGAGCCAGTCTTAAGGCAGGATTTTTTCTGCCTCTGCCTGCTGTAAAAAGGATACCTATGGCACCTCCTGCCGCAAGAATCTTTGACAGTAATGCCACCGATGCCGGATATGATATTTCCCAGCCAGATAGAGAATAAAAGAGCTCTGTCGGAAGAAGCATCATCACAAGACCTGTCAGCATGCAAAGCCACAGCACCACATCGCAAAAGAAATTAGCATATTCCTTCTTCTTTATATACATATATCCTTTGATGCCCATGCCCACATACATATGTATTACACCTATTATCATGCAGTACATTAAAAGCCTCATAGGATCGTTTAACGGTGCAAACCACAGAGGCGGTATGCTCACCTGCTCTCCCATAAATGTCTTTGATATTACATCAACTGCATCTCCGAAATATCCTCCAAACAGCACACCCCATACGATGGTTGAAATGCCGCAGTACATGAACATCTTAAGGGATTTTCTCATGGACTCTTCCATGTTCTTAAACTTCTTTAAAAGCACAGCCATGGTTACTGTAACAATCACGCCGTAAGCCGCATCGGAAAGCATCATTCCAAAGAGTATTACATAAAATATACCCATTATGGATGACGGATCCACTTCCCCCTTATGAGGCAGCCCGTAGGAATCGACTATGCCCTCCACGGAACTTCCCAAGCCTTTATTCTTTAATATTACCGGGACATCCTCATCAGGTGCGGGATCTGTCACATCAACATAAAGATTAAATCTTTTATCCAGCTTTTTTGCTATGCTCTCGGCATCCTTTGCAGCCGCATATCCGCTTATAAAGAAAGCCTTTTCGCTTTGAGGCACATAATTCATCGCCTCTAGTCTTTTAGCAGTTGCCCTATACACATCGGAGAGTATCCTTATTTCCCTGCGATGCTCCGCCATCTTTGCAATCTGCCCTGCCAATTCTTCGTTTTCCTTTTCCATGGCAAGATTTTCATCTTCAAGGCGCTTCTTTTCATCGACTGCAATACCGCTGAAGCTTCCGGAAATCCTCACAAATCCTAAGGCATGTAATCCGTTTTCCACGGACTTTTCGTATTCCGAAAGACATACAACTGCGATACATGTCTGATATTTGTCCTTGCTTATAACCGTTACATCTATCTGAGAAAGATCAGCCACATATTCACCTATGGCATCGTATATTTCCTCGACTGTATCGGTTTTGCCTATGCTTCCTATGAGAAAAGAGGTTCTGTCTGTACCTGTAAAGTCCATTGGAACATCCAGCAAAAGCCATGGTTCTAAAGTCTCCATAGCCACTTTATTTCTGTCAACGGCTACTCTGTTTTCCACTATGGTTTTCATATTGGAATTTGCCGTTTCCACAGTTTCCATAAGCTTGTTCCTTTGGGCATATACTTCATCAAGCCTGTCTGCAGCAGTCGGAGTTTTTCCTTCAAGAGAAGCAAACATTCCCTTCTTTTCCGGACTGTATGTCTCCATAACCTCAAGAGCATTTTCCATGGATGAAATAGCCCTTTCCAGCTTCATACGCTCTTCAGTGGTGTTTGGAATTTCCACATCCGTACCTTCAAAGGCACTGCCGTCAATCTGCATCAAGCCCCATCGCTGAAGGGTCTGCATGATTTCCTTTTCGTCTTTTCTCATGGCGCATATATTCAGTTTTTTTACTTCAAGTACCGCCATAAGCTACCTCCCACTGTATATACGCTCCATCACCGATTCAATGGTTTCTTCATATAAATCTGCCGCCTTATCCTTTATGGCAAAGGCATCATTTCTTATATCATTTTCAGTTTTTTCTTCTAACCCTGCCAGTTGTTTTTTCTTTTTATCAAGGCGAATTTCCTTATCAGCCAGAGCCTTTGCTACAGCATCTTTTTTTCGCAGCTGCGCCGCTTCATTAGCCTCTTTAAGTTTCAAGGCACCGTCAGCCTGAGCCGCAGTTATTATGTTATCTGCTTCTTTTTCAGCTGCTCTGACTTTATCTACTATTTCTCGGACCATATTATCACCGTCCCTCTGCTGTTAAAATCAAATTATTCCGTCATTTTAATTCTATCATAATTTTCAGTTTCAATATAAAATTTTTACCCCAAAAACCTCTCTTGCTAACACACATTTCTTTCAAAAAAACGGCACTCTAAATTATCGTGTGGGTGTGGGTGGACTGTAAACTATCGTGTGGGT
>OGWU01001715.1_pt1 | contig 12119 bp, 6 predicted proteins | sample 1576071 | NCBI WGS metagenome assembly OGWU01 (sample SAMEA3541582, study PRJEB24748) | human gut metagenome | biome: human gut; feature: human-associated habitat; material: faeces | place: China | collected 2012
CGTGGAGGTCGCACGTCATGCGCACAAGCAGCGCACCGGATACTTCGAAACCGTAGGGCTTAACTTCTGCGGTGGTGATGGGGCCATTGCCAAACGAAGGACATTGAGAGCGAAGCTGACGTTCAATCTCTTCTACCGTGCAGAAATCCGCAATACCCGAGAGGAGCCTGCTCAGCGTTTCTGCCGCGGTAGAATCCATTGACGTATCCACATAGGAATACACATCGCCTGTACGGTATTGTTCAATATTCCTAAGGAAGCTTCCTCTGAACGTGTCTCGCCTCACGCCAAAGCGTTCCTCGTAAGCTTTGCTGATATCTTCTGCGGTAGAGGGGCCCAATTCTTTCAGGACCGAAAGAATCTGCTCATCGCGGTCGGCGTTTCCAAGCGTGACCATCGGAACGCGACCAAGCTCGATGCCGGGCATATCTTCGCAGTACTTGTTGAGAAGAAGATGCAATTCGTATTCGTTGCGAATATCAAGTTCGCGAAGAATGTCCTGCGCCTCTGGAAGCCTCATGATCCAAGCAGTGGAAACTTCAATGTTTCTGTTTGCCAGGTTCGCAATAAAACTTTTGAGCTTAGAGAAGTCTTTGGCAGCCGCGTCATAAGCACGTAAGCCAGCCTTCTCGCCTTCTTCGTCCCCTGGTACGCGTGCGTTAATAACAAAATCCATCCGGTCGATGTATGCAACAAAGGCACGCAATCCGCTCGTATCAAAACGCTCGTCGTCGGCTAGGCTATATTCAACAAGAAACTCTTCATAGAGCTTCATATAGTCCTGAATGGATATTGTCTTATCCGCAGCATGCTCAAATGCAATGTATTTCAGAATCGATTGCTTACTACGCTGAATGGTTTGACCGTTCACAACGAGCAGGTCATCAAGAACACCAGGTCTAGAAAGGTTATCCTTGACCACCTGTTTCACGTTCGGATCATCAAGAGCAAGTGAAAGCCTTATGCGATCGCTTCTGCGCGTCTTTGAGGTCATCTGCAGATACATGAACGACTCGACGGGTAATCCAGTAACCGCATGAAACTGCTCTTGGCTCATTTCATACGTATCGAAGAACTGCCTCCATGCGTCTTCTGCAAGAACAGGACGGGAATCCAGCGCTTTCTCAGTCAATTGGCGAACACGCTCGCGCGTAATGGAATGTGCTTCTCCAACTTGCTGCAGGGTTGACCCCTGAAGTCTCATCCTCAGGAGCTCAAAAGAGAATCCTTCCTGCAATTGCGCCCATTCATGTGCCAAATAATGGCGGACGCGGATGACGCGAGATCCCTCGTCGAGGCTCAGTCTTGGATCATCAAGCGATTTGGCCAAATCGCACCACAAATCGCCTTCAGGAATATGTACATCAGGGCACGGACCGATTTCTGCAAGCGCGTTATCGCACCGCTCCTTAAGCGTTGCCCTGCAGCTATCTCTCAGCTCGGGCCGTGATTCCAAATTGCGCACCAATTCATCCGAGGCAGTGTTAGGCGTCATCCCGGAATCAAGGCAACGCTTAGCTACGGGCGCCATAAGGATGTCGAAGGCATCGGAGACCACCGAATAGTTCCGTTGCTCGCAAAGGGCGCGAGCAGAATACAGAACCATGACCGTGGCATTGTCAAATTGCTTGAGATAGTCAGCGGGTGAAATCATTGGGAATAACGGAGCATTCCAAGCCGGTGTAGCATGGCCATGTTCTTCGTAGAACGAGTCTACGGCGCTGCATACCATCTCGACAAACAACATTCCTGCATGACGAATGTCCATTAATCCACGCTTGCCCGCGGAAACGATATCCCCCACCGTCATAATGCCGGCAGAACGAAGTTTCCGCATATATTTATCAGCCAGGGAAAGGCTTTCAATACCTGAAAGCCTCAATCCAGCATCAGGCGTATTGCCGTTCCGGGTGATGTCCCCCGAAAGAGCATCGATATCTTGCGGAGCTCTTCGAACGATGCCGAACTCGTCGACAAGAAACGTATCGCTCTTGGTCACGCTGCGCAGGGCCAAGCACTGCATCTTGGAAATATCGGAACGAAATGGCATAGCGACGGCATCGAGCGCGTTCTGGGTCTCCTTCAAAGACCCTTCGCCCATACCATCAAGCGAGTAAAGCGACTCAAAACGCTCGATTAAACTACGGATGGCATGAATCCCCGCATTCTTCAGTGCGTTGTAGGGCCTCACCGAAAGCTTAAGAACGTCTATGGGTTCAGACCAGAAAACAGGCACATTAAGATGGATAACCTGATCTGAAATGGAGTTATTCTTCGTCGAATCATCCTCGCTGCCATCTTGGCCATCCACGACAAACTTGGCGTCAAGATTCTCGACGACATCAAGAGCAGATTCCTTGGCATCAACGGCAAAACTCGGATGATTGGGGCTCGATTTCAATCCCGCAATTAACGCTTCGATTTCATCTTCGGGAAGATGGTCATTGGAATTCGTGGAATCCAATGAATCCGCAGCTGAAGCCTGATCACAGGAAGCGCAAACATCGTTCATGTCCTGTGGAGTAAAGAAATTATCTTGTTCGACGTCTCCCTCTTGAGGATCTACGCCATCGCGTTCAAGCGAGTCAACGCTTGAATCAGGAGCAATAACCTTGGAATCCAACCCGTCTTCGACGGAATTCGCCTGCGTTGACGGCAGACCTATGCCACGAGCGCTAATTACAAGTTTGCCTTCTATGCACAATTCAATAACGGCGACAGCAATATCTTCTACCGCCTCGCCAGAGAACGCAACCTGAAGAAACCCGAAGTCTCTCTCGCCAGGAATGAGGAGAAAAAGGTCGTATATTTTTTGCTTGAGTTCGTTAACGTTCATCGTGCTGCCCTGCGGGTCGAAACTTACTTAATCTTCGCCAAAACGGATTGGAACTTGGCGTAGTTCACCTTCACGCCGTCATCAAGGTCGATGGCGATCATCTGGTCAGCCAGATGGTGCAGCTTTTCCTCGAAGGTCAGCGTTTCGGCAAGCTGGTCACGAAGAGACCTACGCTGCCCCTCGAGACGCACGCGTTCGGATTTCTGTGCCGATTCGAGCTCTACCTGCACGTTTTCAATCTGCGTGCGGTAACGTTCTTGCTGTTCATGCACGTAATCGGTGCGAATGCGAGCAAGCAGATCCGGCTGATACCTGTGCATGTAAATGAGCGCCTTGAAGCCATTCTTTTTGCCCGAATCGAACAACCAATAAATCGGACGCTTCTTGTAGGTGGAGCAATGATCTCTGAAGAATTCCTTGAGGAAATACAAGCGTATGACCTGACGCGGCGTGCCTTTGCCACCCAGAGCATCGGCAATGAATCGCAAGTTATCCTCAAGCGTTTCTTCGCCGTAAGCGACTCGAATGAACTCGACGAATCGATCGATGATATCGTCGTCGAAATACTCGTCATCGGTGATGGGCAGCACATTGTCTTCGTCAGGCATGAATGTGACATTCGCGGGGTCGGGCATCTTTGTTAAATAGTCGTCAACCGTCTGCCCCGCATCGGCCAAAACCAAGCCGTCAACATCTAGGGAGTAGCGCCCAAACATGCATCCAACGGCATAACTGATAAGCGACACGATGACGTCGCGCTTGGTTTGCACGTACTTGTTGCCTTTGAACGATTCAGGGATTTCCTCAGCAGTATCGAAGATGCGCGTGACAGACACGTACTTATCCTCCACCTCAATGGGCACCTCGCCCATCATGTTGTAGATTTCCGCGAAGATACGGTTCAGCCCATCCTCATTGGCCTTGAGCTGGTCCCATCGGGCATTGGCCTCGGCCTTATGGGCTTCATATTTATCTGAAATTAGCGTTGCCACTGTGGTGCCTTTCAATAATCTGTTCCAGAACTGTCAAATTAAGAGACCGAAAGCGCTTGCCTGATAAGCAATCCCATTCCATTAATTAAGCCTTGGGTTGTCCTAAGCAATCTCGAAACGCACAACTGCCATTTATTGCTTAATCCTGTACCGCTTATCCCTTTTACATAGAAGGTCCAGCCATTTATCTAGCGTCTCCTCAGAAAGAAGCATTCTTGCCGTTATGCTCCCTTTGGCGTTGTTGTCTTGAATGGCCCAATAATAAGTGCCTTGATTCTTTACAACCCGCCTACATTGACCATGAGCAAGCGCGTTTCTTGGATGTCTGAACAGACTGTCGATTCGATAGAAATCTGCCTTTTTTGCACGTGTTTTGCCTTTTTGTTTTTCCCTGCAAAATACTGGAAGCTGTTTTACACGAGCCGCAGTTGCTCGAGTTCCACCGAAAACCATGTAGATAAACTCTTTATCTCCGTCAATGAAATCATCCGAGTCGTAACCATCTTCTTTCAAAGCTTTTTCAAGCTCGCTCGTACTATTGAAATAACGAAAGTGAATCTTCTCTTGATTATCGAGCGAAAGGTAGGAAATGAAGTTCCTTACTCTCGACTCAGAATTTACATCCAAATCATCGATAAAGCCCTTCGTCTGCTTTGAGCTTCCTATACATTCGGCCTCAAAAACAAATCTAAGCAAATACTTTCTCAAGATTTGGACCGTGTCTTTTTCACTGCACTGGTTTGAAAGCCAGGAAGGCGATAGAGTCTTACCCATTTGACATCACACCAATGGATGGCGTTTGAAATCCCAGGATGTTTCAAACGAATCCCAATCGAGTTTTGACAAATCAATAGTCGCTTCGGTCAGCTCAATACAAATGGAATCTGAAACCGAAGAACGGAGAATCGGATAACGTGACACTTGTCCAATCTCATAATTTAATGTAGGAGAAAGAATGGAAGCAGACTGCAGTGTCACTGAAGAGTTTAGGGCTCCCAAGCAGTACATTAGAGCATCCGCATCGCCAAAACAGCTCGCTCCAGCGCCATCATGTACACAGCCCGATGGCTTGAACCTAAGTCCAAGTCTTCCGCTCGAAAGAGCTGACCAAGTTATAGACTGTTTAAAGTAATAGTTTTGGTTTCTTAAGACCGACCCCGAAAACAGCTTGAGTTCTTCGCCATCGTCTTTCCAATTAAGGACGTAATCATTGTTTCCGTACCATTTCCTGAAATCTCCGCCTTTGTTATACGGAACCCATTTTTCCAACGAGTCATCGAACTTGCTAACATTTTGATATTGAAACGATAAGCCTGATAAGCATATTTCCCACCACAAACGAAGAAAACGATCATTATCACCCGTTGACATCCCTTTTTTTACATCAAGAAAAGAATCTAACTGTGAACGCTTCCTAAATGCATCGCAAAGCGCATCCGAAACCCAATAAGCGATTGGGGTGCCGGGGATGTCTTTGAAGGTGTCGGCGTCAGCTCGGTAGAACCAGCCGCAGTTGGGGTTTGTGATGGCTTCTAGGGTTTTGGGTGCCTGGTTTTGCGCTCCAGCAAAATCCGAAAGACGGACGTAACCACTTTTGTAGCCATCGATATGAGCATTGTGGAGTGTAAAAGTGCAAATGGGCACGGTAGCACCTTCGAAGCCCGAATACTCAAGCTGAACTAGAGAAGTGATCGTCTTATTGCTGATGACCATATTTCGAAGCTTTTCGTAGCTTCCAATGAACATCCAAACATATGGTGTCATAAAGCCGAGTTCGCCATACGGCTTCGCAAAGGCGAGATTACGTACGATAAAGGCAGAGAACAAATCACTCTTTACGTCGGAATAATTCTTCTTGACCCAAGCAGACACCCAAGAATTCATGTTCTTGCTGCCCATGTAGGGAGGATTCGCGACGACAACCGTAAAGGTGCGAGCAAGGGATCTAAAGAGGCCAATGATGCTCTGGATTTTATCCGCAGTGTTGCTCGTGAAGATGTCGACGTCGTTCTCGATGTCGCTCTTGATTGACTCAAGCGTTACGATATCTGTCGATTCAGGGATAAAAAGGCTTCCGCATTCGTCCATATGTGCGGCGATTTCTAGCAAGTACTGTTGCTCGGCGAGTTCGGAGTATTTCTCGAACTCTTCGGCCTCGAACGTCACGGGTTGAAGCACGGCTAGATCGGGCGACACTCCCCTGCTGAGGAACCTCGAATCCCATGGCCTTCATGGTCAACGCGAAGCTTGCCATCGCCGCTGCACGAGGGTCGATTTCCATGCCGGCGAGATTCTTTTGCAGGATTAACCGTGGTATGTCGCGACGCATATAGCCGCATTCCTCGTAGATTGCCGCGAGCACGTCAAACGCGTACACGAGAATGTGACCGCTGCCGCACGCAGGGTCGCACACGGTAATCTCTTCGGGAGATGCGATAGGCAAGACATTCTCATGGGCATCCACATCAGGGGCGATGTAGTAGTCCATCCTATCAACAAGACGCGATTCGGGATGGTTGAGCATCCAGAGACGCCCCAGGCTATTTTCGGTCAGGTACCGTACAATCCAATGAGGAGTGAACAGTTGGGTCGCGGGTGCAATGGCATCGCGCTCAGCCTTCTTTCCCTTCTTGAAGCTGGCGAACACCTCATCCTTGCGTTCGCTCACGTAGTACTGGTACATCCAGCCGACGATTTCCACGCCTTCGAGCCAGTCAGACTCGGGAATATCGAGCACCATGTGGCTCAGCACACCGCCATCGCGCAACAGGTTGTCGGGAAGCAGCAGCTCCATAGCGGAGCCCACGTATTCGAACACGGCAGGCATGCAATCGGCGAGCTCGTTGCACTGGGCAATGAAGAGCGTGCGGAACAGCGGCTCATCGCCTTCGCGAATGGCCGTGAGTACTTGGTTTCTATCGAGCCCCTCGATTTCCACGCGCAAGGCTTCCTTGAGAACCTGAGAATCGAACGCTCCGCCGGCCGATGAGAAGAATCGCAGGCCGCAGGGCAGGTAATCGTGCAGCTCCATGAAGCGGATCGCCAGGAAACGGTTGAACCACGTGTATGCCGCTTGCTCGGCAAGCTGTTCAGTGCCCTTAACTTTGCACAGGCGCAGCAGCTCGGCACGCTGCTCGCGTTGCTGGGGTGTGAGCACATTGCCGTTGAGTACGTCCGCAGTGGCAGGAACCGTGCCCTGTTCGTCAATTGCCCACTTTGCCATCTGCTGTTTCACGTCTTCAATCAACTGACGACGCGCCCACACGGCGAAATTCTTGATTGCGGTATCGTTCATGTCATGCACCTAACTTGGTTCTGTGCCTCATCGAATAACCACGGCATCGGCCTCTTCAAGAGCCGAAAGGAGTTTCTGGCGAATCTGCTCGACGTATGCATCCACCTCGTCAATCGACGTAAGCTTTTGGTATTGCGCAAGCTCTCTACGCTCGATGGTGGTGGTCTTTGCAGCGGGAAGCGTGCTGCCTACAGGCTGATGCTTTGTGATGCGTTCACCGTGTGGGGCTACGACCTTGGGCTTACGCGCTTCTTCATCCACCTTATCAATTGCAGCCTTCTGGTCATCCTCGAATGCGAACAACTGATTTTTGGTAGCGTCGAGCTTGATGAGCGTGTCGGCGCCGTTTATCTGATTACGATACGGCATAAGGCGCTCGCTCAATGAGGCGAGGATGGACTCTATGCCCTGCTTGCCCTCGGCATACGCGGAAACGTTCTGTTCCACAGCAGCAAGCTTGTCGAGCATGTCACGCTTTTGCGCCGAGAGAACGGAGTCGTGCTGTTCGGCAATGACCTTGGTCAAGCCTCCGAGCTTCATGAGCTTCGCCCAAGGCGATTCGCTGGTAAGGATTCCCTGAATTTCGTTGTACGCGTTCTGGGCTTCAACGCTATCCCTCAGATAGATGCCATCGGTGCGCATGAGCTCGCAGGTGTCCAGCGCATCATCGAACAAGCGCTTCTGGTTGAGGAAGAACCCCGAAACGCGTTCGTAATCCTCGCCGAAGTCCAGAATGTCATTTCTGTTGGCGGCAATGGCCTCAAGAAATGCCTTGGGCGATCTGCTCTGGTCGAGAAGTTTTTCTGCAAGCGTTCTGCCATTGGTGACGATTTGCTTGCCGGGATAGTTTTTGCCTTGCATGTATTCATTGGAAAGAAGGTCAATGCAGCGGCTCTTTGTGGTCTCGAACCATTCTTTCGCGGCCGTCACAATGCCGTCTTCATCGGTGGGAAGATTAGACATTTGAGGAAGCTCGCGCAACACCTTGCGGGCTTGGGTCAACAGCATCTCATCCACGCGTTCGCGAATGGACACCTTCAGACCTTCAGCTTCATTCTTGTTGGTCAGGCATTCAACCAGCTTAGAACCCTGCGCATCCAGCGGCATGCACGCGCGACTTACTTCCACCTTCTTGTCTGCGATGAGTTGCGCGACGCACCCAGCGATGTCCATCTCGCGCCAGCCGTAGGGTTCTTTCTGGAATTCGCGCTTAATGTCGCCGAACGATGTGGACATGTTACTGGCGTGCTGCACCTCGAGGAAGGTTTCCACCGCAGAAATGGCCTGCTGATTTCCACCACCCGTTCCATCCAGAGCACGTTGGTTAGTGCCCTTGAGGATGCGGATGAGCTCAGCCTTGTCGTTGATAGGCGCATCAATGTAGTTGGCTTTCTTGTAGACGACAGATGCCAAGCGTTCGAGCACCATCTCAAGCTTTTTATCAGCTTTGGGGGCACGAATATCTTCTATTGTCCCATCGATATACACACGCGCATTCACAATTGATTCTGCAACGAAACGAGCTGCTTCATCCCGCAAGTTCGACGCCTCTCGCTGCTTTTCTTGCATTATCTGCTGACGAGTGACATCCCGTTGGTGAGGATTTCGCCGATAGTATTTTTGGATTTTTGCAGCCTGATAAAGATTCTCAAAATAATCGAATTCATCATTGAGGATGACAAGTGCGCGTCCCGAACTCCTACTGTTAAGATTGTCAATATTCATGCTTAAAAGCGCATTCGCCTGAGTAATGAGCTCAAGATGCATTCCATTCTGCGATGTTCCGTGAAGAACTCCATCGACGTAGGAATCAACCGGGAAATCATTGAATCCTATCTTTAACTTACGCCTGTGTTCGAATATGCCGTCGAAAACAATACTGGAAATGACATCAACAATGGCGGCTGCATCAATGCTCTCGTCTCGTATTTCCCGAGCAACTTCTTGTTCAACATTAGTGAGAAAATGATAAGAATCGCCGCTCCGACCCACGTAATTCGGCGAAACCAGACGCAACAAGGATTCAGAAACGCTTTCTCTGAATTCTTTTACATCAACCGAAATGGAATCAATCATCGCAATTGCGACGTTCTCCAAAGTTGGCTTGATATGCTTATCAAGCTTCCTAAGCAGATAGAGAGTTTTTAGTGTATCCACATCCATTGGTCTTAGGCCAAGCGAATCTTGGGATGCTTCAGCACACCTATTAATTGTTTGTTGAATGTCATGATCCAGGAATTTATAAAACGAATCAAAGAAATGCCAGAGAGGAACCAGGGCGCCCGTCTGGAGATTTTCTACGGCCTGGGCAGATTGCTGAAAGCCCGAAAGCATACTACGCTCACCACTGGAAAAGTTTTGGCCAGCATCACCACTTGTGCGAACATTTTTCATGATAAGTGGCATCAGCTTAAACTGGTACCCGACAAAAGGATATGAGCTCACAAACTCCTGTTCGCCCGCATAACCCAAATAGTCCGAACGCGCATTACTAAACGTAAATAGATTATTGAGTATCACCGAAGATTTTTTATATTCGGCCTCAAGGATTACTTCAGCAGAATCATTCTTTTGAAGCACACGCCGTTTGATTACCTCTTCCGCATTGCTGGAAGACAGGGAAAGCCTCATGGAGAATCGTGCTGCAATTTTCGATAAGTCTACGCCAGGAATTCGCTTCGACATTTCATCGATGGCTTCTTGACCTGTTGCGATAATCCACGCATGACCGTGGCATTTTACTCCAATTAATTCAATAAGAGACTGCATGTCCAGCATCAAATCTGGATCAGATGTCATAAATTGCGACAACTCGTCCACAAGGAATACGAGCCTGAAGTCCTGGCCCTTCTCCTCTATTCGCGTATTTACATAATCAACGATCCTGTCGGTCAACTCGTCAGCACTTAAAACTTCATTTTTGCCAAGAAACAACATGGTTTGGGATTTTTCCCAGCCCATAACTTTTTGCATGATTGCGCAGATATCATTAGCGTACCGCTTATATCGGCGTCGGTTCTCTGTCCAACTATGACCGGTAATCGTCTCAAATGCTTCAAGAAATTCATCTGTTTTACCGCCGTCCTCAATGGCTTCCTCAAGAGCGGCAATATTAATATTCGTGCCATAGAATCCACGGCTATCGTAGAACGCACGAGCGAAGGATAGGAGAATGGCCGTTCGAGCCATATCTCCAGTTTTCCATTTCCCGCCAATATCACCTATGTTGAACGTAACCGTCTCTGTTGGCGCCGAGCACGCTCGAACGATATTTTGATAGACAAACGGATCGGAAATTTTATCCTCGAAATACTTGACCGTAGATTTACCCTTAACTTCCTTATTGGAAAGTAGGTATGAAAGCATTTTGAGAAAATGAGATTTACCACTTCCGTAAAAACCAGTGATCCATACACCGACATCTTGTGTAGGCTCAGCAAAAGAACGTGAATATGACTCAAAAAATGTTGAGAAATGCTTCAAAAGCTCATTAGTAACGACATACTCAGTAAGTTCCTGATAAATCGACCCCTCATCATTTTCTGCAATTTTGACAACTCCATTTATGGGTCGATTTATGTCTTTCTCAAACAAGTCACGGATAATCATTGAGACACCTCCCTACATTAAATTAAAAGCGCGATAGTAGTTGCCATCGTCCAAATGAGAGAACAAGGACAACGAATGGCCTGTGTAGCGACCGGGATAAAACGCAACAACGGGAAGGTCCTTGAAAATCGCGACTTGCTGAAGTCGTTCAAACAGAACGTGCAGACGCAAGATGGGATAGACCTCACCGATTCCTGAAATAAAAATGACATCCCCAGAGAAGGTCGGAACGCGACGAAACATATCTACGAAATCGTCAACATCAACCATCTCAAACAACGAGTCCGCCAACTCTAGCAGCCCATTCTGGGCTTCCTCATTGCACGCCCATTCATAGAGATCTTCCGTTTCGCATATATTCAAAAAGATATCGTACAGATTGAATTCAACGATTCGACACTGAATTCGTCCGATCTCGCTCTCATGAATGAGACTAGAACAGAAATCTCGCATTTCCAACTCAAGAGATGAGTCGTAGCAAAACAGATGATAGCCAACTTCGTTTCCCAAGCTTTTGTTTTCTAGGAAATCGGGATCAGATAAATTCGCTCTCAATACTTCACAGCGCTTGGCGAATTGTTCCCGCGCTTTGGTGAGAGCGTATGAGGGCTGGTCGCCCTGGATGAAATCGTATTCGCGGGTCGGTTGGGAACCTGACGCTACCATGCCTCTCCTCCATCTGATTCGGCATAGAGTGCATCCATGCAGTTGAACGCGGGCAACAGGTCTTCATCGCCGTTGGCGAGGATGCCTTGTTTGACGCGCTCTTCAAGAAGAACCGGGAGCAGGTCTTCAGAATCGGACGATGCGAGCATGCCCGCCTCGGCAAGACTTTTGCGGAGCACTTGGCTCAGCTTGACGAACGTCGCATCGGTCCAGCTATCGGCTTCGGCGTCGCGCATGCGCAAGCGCGTGAAGAACGCGTTGATGTCCATGCGAGAGAGCTGGTAGTCGAAGGTGCGATAGTGTTCAGCAAGTTCATCAGCCAGAAAAGCGCGCATCAACCTATAGGAGCGCGCCATGGCATAGAGGTTGCACTGCGCGGCTTCCTCATAGGTGCCCTCCCCTTCCGCGAGGAGCAGTTGGAGGCTAGACTGAGAAAGGTTGTCGAGGCGCTTCAGGCACACGCGAGCTATGTTGGTCGCCATTTTGACCGTGGGATACTGGAAGATGTTTTCCTCTTTAGCACGAGCGACGATTTCACCATCAGGCACACCGTCGGCACGTAGACGCGCGACGATGCGAATCTCGCGCAGCAGAAACTGCTCACGTGTAAGTGAGCCACCGCTGGATGGAGTATGCATTGTTGCTTCTGTCACGAATTCAATCCAATCCGACATCAAATGGGACTGCGGACGAAAAGTTGGACGCGATTCACGCGTCCGGA
>OGWU01001719.1_pt1 | contig 12098 bp, 8 predicted proteins | sample 1576071 | NCBI WGS metagenome assembly OGWU01 (sample SAMEA3541582, study PRJEB24748) | human gut metagenome | biome: human gut; feature: human-associated habitat; material: faeces | place: China | collected 2012
CCACGACTACCTCATCCAGCTTCTGCGTGTCCTCATGAATAGATATAACCAAATTATCTTTATTGCCTACCGGAACATCTTGAGCCACATAACCAATATAAGAAACCTGAAGTATCGCATTCGGAGTTACCTCAATAGAGAAATGGCCATCTATATCCGTGATGGTACCATTGGTAGATCCTTTCACGACCACATTCGCCCCGATGATTGGTTCCCCTTTCGGGTCTGTAATCGTACCGGTAACTTTCTTATTACCTTGTTGCTGAACAGTTTTTACCGATGATAAAACGATCTGATGACCCGATTTCAATACATAAGCCACATTCGCTTGCTTTGCTATCGCATCCATTACAGCATTAATATCCGCATCTTCCACGTCAACAGAGATCGGAGAATTCAGACCTTTGATCCCATCATTATAGAAAAAACGATATTCAGTCGTTTCCTCTAATTCTTTAATAACCTCCCGCATCGGTCTATCCTTTACCGACAACGATATCTGGGCGGCAATCGCAACTCCGGAAAAGCCCGACAATAACTGGGCATACAAAAGTGTCCGGAAAAAAGAGTGCTTGAAATTACTCATTTTTAAAAGTTTTTTAATAATACATAGATTTTAAACAGGTAACTTTACAAGCAAATCATTTACATATTCTATCTTATTTATAACCGGCTAGTTATTTCCTTGAAGATATTATATACAAGTGATTTTGCTTAAGAGGAAGAAGGGCCTTGCCTTTCTTCTTTTTTTACTACAATCATCTAGCTCATCTCATAGGCTTCTTCTTTATTAGGTTAACACTCAACTTTCTATTTCTCATTTAAATAAATAGTATCACCTACCGACACATACGTAATCGGAGCCGTAAGGCTTATTATTTCAAATACATTATCCAGACTATTATTCCGGATCACCCCCGAGAAACTGTAGCCTTTAATCTTATTGGACAAAAAACGAACTTCAACATTATACATTCGATTCAACAATACCGCGATCTCCTCCAACGACTCGCCAGAGAAGGCCAGTTCATTCGTACGCCAAAGACGGGCATAAGAAGCATTTGTCGGGTGATTAACAGATAATATATGACTAGACTTATTAAAAACCGCACTCTCATCCGGAGACAGAATCACAAACTCTTTTCCAACCACTGTTCGTACACTGCCTTCAAACAAGGTCGTAACCACCTCGTCATCTTCCTCATACGCCTTCACATTAAAAGCTGTGCCTAGCGCCTCGACTTCCATATCCCCCGCATTTACCAAGAAACGGCGCAATGTATCTTTCGAAACTTCAAAATAAGCCTCACCAGATAAAGAAACTGATCTTTCTTTCACGCCATAATCACTCTTATAATTAAGTTTAGTATGCGAATTTAACCATACTTTCGTCCCATCAGGCAGAACCACGCTAGCACGTTGCCCATTATCTGCTGACACCACATAATCCAATGGATCGGATAATGGAACCTGTCTCATATAATACCAATGTGAACCAATTCCAAGGCTTATACATACGAATGCCACCGCCGCATAAGAAAGCCACTTCCATAAGGTATGCGGTTTCTTCTTTATCTCCAAAGTTTTCTTCTCTTGTCTTATCCGCTTTTTAATCTCACAGAACATCTGTCCTTGTAGCTTAGGAGGAAGCTTTTTCCCGGAAGATTCTTCCCATCTAGACATATAAAAAGCCATGATCTCTTCCTTATGATCGGAATCGCTAAACCACGCCAAAAGAGTTCGCTCTTCTTCCGGTGAAGTCTTACCACTCATAAAGCGATCCAATAATTCGATATGTGTATACGTTTTTCTCATCGTGTAATAAGTATATCCCGAAGAAGAGCTTTACCCTTACACAAAAAAATCGAGAGATCCATGATTTAACACAAATTAATATCATACTTATTTTCCGCCTTCATAAGTAAACGGTCGATGTTCCTTTCCGCATGTACGGTTACGAAAAGGATTTTCAATAGAGTAAATGTTTTTCACTACCAAACCGACATAACCTTTGACTGATCAAAACAATACAGATGATAATCATCATCCCAGCCCAAGGCTATTAGTTCTTTATCATCGTTTGTCACGCAAATATTGAATAGTCTTATATCCGTAATCAATCGACAAATACATTTTCCACTCCAATCATATACATACGTATATCCGATAAAACTATCTACCCCTACAAACCACAAGATATTTAATGCTTATTAACTATAAAAAGAGTGTTATAAGGCAAAGAAAGCCATCAGAAGAAAGTCGATCTCGCAAAAAACGCAAAGCCCTACTCAACTGTGTCTCCACAGTCTTTTCAGAGATAGAGAGGCGTTCCGCTATTTCTTTATAGGATAAATGCTCATGACGGCTCAAACGAAATATCTCCCGACGGGACAACGGCAATTCTTCTATCAAGCTATTAATATATTCCCGTAAAGACTCCGCATCAATTCGCTCTTCCATAAGCGAATCAACATCTGATAGCTGTCGTTGTAGGCTTTCCGTCAGTTTCTCGGAGAGTAGCCGATTCTCTGTCTCTTTATAAACTAAGTTACGGGCGATGGTGAATAGATAGGCGTCAAAGTTTTGCTCCACATCTATCGTCTCATGCTTCTCCCAAATCTTAAGAAAAACGTTTTGGGTCAAGTCCTCTGCCATAGATTTTTCATATAGTAATGAGTAAATAAAATGATATACATGCTCATTATATTTCCAGAATAGAGTCTCAAAAGCCTTTTCATCTCCATTCTTCAGATCTATAAGCAAATGTCCATCCACTTTCATATTACATATATATTACATATCCACGCCATACAAATCTTATCTCCTTTCTGCATATTTGCAGTTTTCATATACATGAGTTCTGATGAGACCATGTCTTGTTTATAATATAAATATCTAAATAACAACCATCTAGTTCGTTTTTTCTTTAGTTCTCCACTGCCATCGGTAATTTTACTATTTAGTTATCCGCTGATTATCTTTATCTTATCATTCATATCATCTACACTAACCGACATAGTTTCATCAGAACCAAGTACAAGGTTACTAATAAATATCCAAATATAAACAAGCATCATTACATATCGCAAATATACAAAAAAATGTAAATACAGTATGAGTATCCTTGAAATCTAGTTAAATTCTACTTGAGGACAAAGAATGTCCTCACTAATTATCCGCTTCGCAAATGATATATTGATAAAGGTCGGAATGTCCGGTTTTATCGATTATCTTATGCTTTTCGAGTTGGAATTTCAGTTGGGCCAAACCAAGAGCGCCAAAGCCGGGAAGGTCTAATAAAGAGTCGAGTCCGTTTTTGAGGGCGTAACGTAGAATATCTTCTATGGTTTCTATTTTCAAGGTTGTAAGGCATTTACGGATATAGGGCGCTAAGGTGAGACGGGTAATGGGTTGGCATATCCGTTTCGCGGCATTTAAGGGAACGGGGATAAGTGATCGGGGAGATTCGATACATAGACCGTTTTGGAGCGCCTTTTTATATAATCTTCTCAATTCGTATTCCATGTTCCTGTTCTCTATCCACAGACGTTCTATCTCAAGGTCTTGGTTCGTGATTGTTTTCTTGTATTCGGTCAGGAAGCCCATGTTTTCTTGCAAGCGGAGCGATATGACCTTATATCGGCGACAGATTCCGTCGTAGGATATACCACAACGTTTGGCTACGTCTTCTATCTTGGCTCCGGAAGTTATTTCCGTAAAGATAAGTCGGTCTTTCTTGTCGTGTATGAATGTTGATAGTTCGGCGATAATGAGTTTAAGTAGGGGAGAGATGTTTTTAAGGGATCGCAGGCAGAAAAGGTAATCATCGAATTGGGAGATGATCTCGTTTATCTCTTCTTCCTTGTCTTGGATGATAAGTTGCAGGTATAGCTTTTGTATTCCCATACGCTCGATATGGGAAATGAATTCACGCAAATTGGTCAGATCGACTAGGCGAACACCTTGCTTCACGACGTAAGATGTTATTTTTTTAGATATCGCCCATTGCTGGATTTCTTGAGATGGAAAGCCGGTGATACGAGCTGCTTCTTCAATAGTAATAAACTCAGGCATAACTATTTGATTAAAGTAAAACTTATACTATTTATCTTTAAAAAGGGCGTTATTTGGCGTTATATTGAAGAGCTGGCCTTTCATTATAAAATAAAGAAAGGGCGATTGGCTGAACATTACGTGACAAAGGTTCCGCTAAGACCCACATTTGAGTAAAGTCAGCCGCACGCCCCCTTTATCTATATACAGTAATCTTATCCATACTTTAACAGCATAGATAACACGTATATTCGGTAAAGGGTTGCGGGGCCTTCTTTGTGCTTCTCAAATGTTGAAAAATTTAGCGGATTTTATCACATCGCACAAATATCACACGCAACACATATAGGCTTCTAACTTAAAAGCCTTTTATTGTCGCAAATATACGTATTAAAAATATTTTAGCCTATAATAATCCATACGTTTTCTATTTTATCATTGTTTTACTACCAACAAAGAAAGAATAAGTAGATAAAAACCTACGCTTTTACCTTTTGCTTTTCTGTCTTAATTACTAGCTAGGCAAATATATGATATATTCTTTAATTATAATTGATTATTAAGGAAAAAATCAAGATGGCAATCCATCAAACAGTACGAAGACTACTACCCTAAAGTTTATGGAATGACCTTACAAAACACTTTTATAGCGCAAAAAAGATTAGGTACATTGCCAAATGGCTTTTTTAGGTAGAAAGTTACCAGTTAACTAACATTTCAAAGTAAGTTAGCTTCAACGGCAAAGTAAGTTAACTTCATTGGCAAAGTAAGCTAACTTAAATGACCAAGTAAGTTAACTTCATAAATCCGGGTTGAAATCCGCAAACGACATACAACACGCGTCTACACTCCCAACACTATATAACCGCTATGGATATTTGAAGTATTGATAATAGGCGGTTTACTTCTGTTATCCGTAACTCCAACCTTATCAGTCAACAAGCCTTTCATTAAAAGATAAGCACATCATGATGGCACGACTGTGCCATCCTAGTGGCACACCATTGCCATAAGGAAAGCACAACTATGCCACGCTGATGGCACTGACGTGCCACGATATGGAAAATGATTGGCACTGCGGAAGTCTGTTAACTAGATAGTTAAGGATGGATAAATAATTATTCCCCTAACTTATCAAGCAACTCATACGACGGAACGAAGAAAAGAGTTCCCGTTATCGGCGTGCTGAAGTCCAGCAGACGATCCGTATTGCCTACGGGATCACCGACGAACATATTCTCCAGCATTCGTCGGGTGGTGCTGAACGTGCTGGCATAGGCGATAAAATAGGTACCGTACTCACCTTTGGAAGTATGGGCGAATGGCATGTTAGCACGGACTATTTTCAGATCGTCTCCGATGTTCGTCACGGCGTTATGAGCGTTCTTCGGTTTTTCCTCATCTGATAGCTCAACATCGTTGAATTTACGGCGACCGATGACTTTCTCTTGCTCTTCCACTGGAAGCGCATTCCATGCCACCATATCATGAATGTATTTTTGCACAAATACATAACTTCCGCCCATAAACTCGGGGTCCTCATCGCCTATTACCGCGAAACGATAGGGGTCTTCATCCACGGCAGGATTCTCCGTACCGTCCACGAAACCGATAATCGCCTTACCGTCTCTATACCGAAAACCGTGGGTCTCATCGATCGATTCCACGACACCTCGCAGTTTCTGGTCTATAATGGAGGCGAACTCAAAGCACAGTCCCATCTGCTTACAGCGGATGTGGAATAGTAAATCCCCGGGGGTAGAAACAGCCGTAAGCTTAACTCCTTTGATCTCTTCAAACGGTTGCAATTCTTTGGGGTTTCCTTGCTCCGGAAAGAAGCGTTTCCAAGCATCCGCCCCGAATCCTATCGTACAACTGAATTGCATATCAGGATAGCGATTGCGCATACTACGTATCAAAGCGGAGAAATTAGCGCACACGTCCTTTACCTTATCAATCGTGTCGGGGAGATCTTTTAGAGCATAGACAATGAAAACCGCATTCTCGCCCGGTTTTTGGGTAACATCTTGCGGATAGTTAGCGTTCAATGGATTTTGTAGAGAGTTCATAGCACATCTTTAATTATATTGTTATTATATGGATATAACTCTATAGATGCGCTCTTGTTCAAGGAAATGTAACGAAAAATGTCCTAGCGGTTATTTTTCAATATCTATTTGTAGAGACGGGGCACGCCCCGTCTCTACAACTGGGTAGTTATTTCACGTCGATGCTGATCTTCTGCTTGATATCTGAGGTGGAGGCTCCTAGTTGGAGGATGAACTCGCCGGGTTCTACGACGAATTGGCTTTGTGCCTCACTATAGAAAGCTAAAGAGGATACGGGGATGTCCAAGGTGATTCGCCGACTCTCACCGGGTTTAAGGAATACCTTCTTGAAGCCTTTTAACTCCTTGACCGGACGCATCACGGAGCAAACCGGATCGCTTACATACAATTGGGCCACCTCAGCTCCTTCACGGTCTCCAGTATTGGTTAGGGTGAAAGTCGCTTGGATCGTGTCCGCTTGATCATACGTCTTTTTATCCGTATTCAGATTGGAATAGTTGAATGTCGTATAGGATAAGCCGTAACCGAACGGATAAACGACCGGAAGCCCCTTCGTATCGAACCAGCGGTAACCTACCAAGATATCTTCCTCATAATTCACTTTCAGATCCCTGCCGGGGAAGTTGCCCAACGCATGCGCCGGAGATTGATCCAAGCTCACGGGAGTGGTGAACGGCATCTTTCCGCTCGGATTCACCTTGCCGGATAATACGTCTACCAAGGCATTTCCTCCTTCCATACCGTTGAACCAAGCCCAAACGATAGCCGGGGAACAAATATCCACGGCGGCCATATTCAACGGCGATCCGGCGATCATGACCACGATCGTACGAGGATTCGCCTTTACCACCTCTTGAATCAACTCAACCTGCCCGTATGGGATATCCATATTCAGACGGTCGAACGACTCGGTATCATAATCATGGTTCAAACCACAAACCAAAAGGGCCACGTCACTCGTACGGGCAACCTCTACCGCCTCTTTCAATAACGCGTCGCTTTCCTGTGTCTTGGAAGAGAAAGTACCAGAGCTTTGCCCATTATTGCTTCCCTCCACGAAAGTAGATAGCTTCTCATAACCTTGGGCAAAACGGATATCCACCTTATCGCCCCATTTCGCACGAAGCGCCTCTAATGGAGTTACCTCGTAAACCGCCTTGATCTCGGAACTCAAGCCACCATTGGAATGTTTGCGGGTAGCGTTATCGCCAATTACCGCCAGACTCTTGATCGAGGAGAAATCCAACGGGAGAAGATTATTCTGGTTCTTCAATAAGACAATGGCTTCGGCAGCCGCGTCGTAAGTGGCTTGCTGATGCTCTTTCGTATTCATGGAGCCCGGGCCGAAACGCTTTTTCGGGTCCAAGACATTCGTCTTGATCATCACACGTAAGACATCGCCCACCTTCTCGTCCACCAAGCTCATAGGAATCTTACCAGACTTAACAGCCTCGATCAAGGGGTTGGCATAATACCAATCCTCATATTTATCGATCAGCGTGCCCATCTCCAGATCCAAGCCTGCCTCCATAGAAGGAATCGTGCTATGGGCGGCTCCCCAGTCGGTTACATATACGCCATCGAATCCCCATTCATTCCGAAGGATCTTGCAAACCAAGTAGTTATTCTCCGCGCAGAACTCCCCACGGAATTTATTATAAGCGGCCATTACCGTCAAGGCGCCTCCCTCCTGTACGGCCGCCTTGAAAGCGGGTAAATAAATCTCACGCAAGGAACCTCCGGCAAAAAGTTCATGATGAGTTTGAACGATGCTTGGTACATTTACAGCTTCTACGCTGGTGCCGGCCTGAAGGCTACCCTCGCCGATGACGGCATCAACACCGTCTGCAACTGGAACGAGGCCCCCGGTGCCGATGTCACGCAGGCAATTCTGGATATGAGCGCCCAGTCCGCCTTCAAGTCCGGCGCGGATGCAGACATCGTTTCCGGCATCAAGGACGGCAGCTGCTGCGCCGCCATCTCCGGCACATGGAACGCCAAAACCGCGCAGGATACCTGGGGCGATAACTACGCCGCCACCAAGCTGCCCACCTACACCCTGAACGGCGAGCAGGTGCAGATGGCTTCCTTCTCCGGCTACAAGCTGGTCGGCGTCAACCCCCATAGCGCCAATGTCGGTGTTGCTATGATGCTGGCTGACTACATCACCAACGAGGACAATCAGGCCAAGCGCTTCAATGACCGTCAGCTCGGACCCTCCAACATTGCTGTGAACGAGTCTGAGGCCGTGCAGAGCGCGCCTGCCATCGCCGCACTGGCTGAGCAGAGCGACTACGCCACCCTGCAGCGCGTAGGTGCCAACTACTGGAGCTCCGCCGCAAGCCTGGGCGAGATCCTGGTTTCCGGCGATACGCAGGGCAAGACCACCCAGCAGTTGGTGGACGACGCCGTAGCCGGTATCACCGCACCCGTGGCACAGTAAAAAATAATCCAGCGGGCACGCAGCGGCTATGCGGCGTGCCCGCTTTTTTTAAATCCCGCGCATAAGAAAGGAGATGACTTCTGTGGCAGAAATGGTTCTTGCACCGTCGCGTGGCGATGGAAAAGAAGCAAATTTCATTCAGAAGTTCGGCCGTGCATTTGTCCGCGGCGATGCCTTCACCAAGCTGTCGCTGCTTGTCTGGGGTCTGGGCTACATCGGGCATGGACAGCTCATCAAGGCACTGCTGGTAACGCTGGTGCAGGGGTTGGGGCTGTATTTTCTGGGTACCTCCGGCATTCCGGCTTTAAAAAAGTTTGGCACGCTCGGCACTGTCCAGATGGAGATGCAGTTCAACCCGGTGACCCTCAAAAACGAGGTCAACAATTACGATAACTCGTTTGCTATTTTGCTGCTCAGCGTGATTGCGATGGTGATCATTGTCTCGCTGGTCGTGGCGACCATGATGGTCGTGCAGTCGAATTACCTGCTCCAGCAGCAAAAGGCTGCCGGTAAAAAGCCCAACAGCTTCCGTCAGGACATCAACTGCTACCTTAATGAGAAATTCTATGTCACGCTGCTGACGCTGCCGGTGCTGGGCGTGGTGGTGTTTACCATTGTACCGCTCTTCATTTTGATTGCCGTTGCCTTTACGAACTACGACCAGCAGCACATGCCGCCTGCCGCGCTGTTTACATGGGTAGGGCTGGCAAACTTTGCCTCGCTGTTTGGCGGCCAGTCGCTGTCGATGACCTTCAGCTATGCATTCGGCAAGGTGCTGAGCTGGACACTGGTCTGGGCGTTCTTTGCAACCTTCACGACCTTCTTCGGCGGCGTGTTTCTGGCAATGTTCATCAACAACAAAAAGACGAAGTGCCCCCGGCTCTGGCGTACCCTGTTTATGATTACCATTGCCGTGCCGCAGTTTGTCACGCTGCTGCTGGTGCGCAATTTCTTCTCGGATGCCGGTATCTGCAATACCATGATGAACAATGCGGGCGTCACTGATTTGCTCAAAACCATTGGGCTTTTGGGGCAGAGCATGGACCATATCCCGTTTCTGACGGATCAGCATTGGGCTAAGTTCATGATCATTATGATCAACATCTGGGTCGGTATACCGTACCAGATGCTGATTGCCACCGGTGTGCTGATGAACATCCCCAGCGATATTCTGGAAGCCTCTACCATCGACGGTGCCAGCCCGCTGCAGTGCTTTATTTATATCAAGCTGCCCTACCTGCTCAGTGTGCAGGGGCCCGCGCTGGTGACGGATTTCGTCAAGAACGTCAACAACTTCAATGTCATCTACCTGCTGACGCAGGATGTCTACATCACTAAGGATCAAGCCATGGCATCGTCCAGCGCCAAGGAAGTGGACCTGCTGGTCACATGGCTGTTCCGTCTGACGCAGGAGCAGTACAACTATAAGATGGCGGCGGTCATCGGCATTATGGTGTTTATCATCTGTGCCATTTTCACACTGGTTTGCTTCCGCTTCATCAATAAAAAGGAGGCGACGTTCTCTTGACACAGCAAACAGTTTCGCTGCCCGGCAGCTCGCAGGCGCAGCTGCGCCAGGGGCACATCGTCCGCGGTGTGCGCAGCGTTATCCGCCATCTGGTTCTTGCCCTGCTGGCAGGTATCTGGCTGGTGCCCATTGTCTGGCTGGTGGCAACCTCCTTCTCCACTGACCGCGGCATCAATGTGCGGCGCTTTTTCCCGGTTGGTTATACACTGGACAACTACGCCAACATCATGTTCCACCCCGATTCCGTTGCGCAGTTCCCGCGGTGGTTTGTAAACACCTTTGTGGTTGCGTGCTTTACCTGCGTTATCTCCACCTGCTTTGTGCTGATGGTCGCCTACGCATTGAGCTGCTGCCGCTTTAAGGGGCGCAGGCTGCTCCAGAATCTGTCGGTCATCGTCAATCTGTTCCCCGGCGTTCTGGCGATGATTGCAGTTTACTTCGTTTTGAAGTACCTCAACCTGACCAACTCCTACGCCGGTCTTATCATGGTCTATGCCGGTTCGTCTGGACTTGGCTACCTGATCTGTAAGGGCTTTTTTGATACCACGCCGGTTTCCCTGCGTGAGGCCGCCAAGCTGGACGGTGCCTCCGATGCGCGGATATTCTTTCAGGTCGTGCTGCCGATGTCCAAGCCGATTTTGGTGTACACCATCATCAGCTCCTTTATGATTCCCTGGACGGACTTCGTTGTGGCGAAGATGATTCTGAACTCCGGCGTCTCCACCGACTGGACAGTCGCCATCGGCCTGTTCAATATGCTGCAGAGAACGCTCATCAACAACTACTTTGCGCTGTTCTGTGCAGGCGGTGTGCTGGTGTCCGTCCCCATCTCGATTTTGTTTGTCATCATGCAGAAATTCTATGTCGAGGGCATTACCGCCGGCGCAGATAAGGGCTGATCGCAAACTTACTTTTTCTCCTTCAACAGCAAAGCGGCACCGCCACATGGCGGTGCCGCTTTACTGTTGAAATATGCTGAAATATCTTGGCTTGATTTATTCTGCGTCCCTATAATACTATGCAAATTTGGCAAACCATAAAGAATGAGTTAATTCGTACGCCTTCACACTTATTACATTATCATTGTCAGAGCCATAGCGCAAAGCGGCAGCATCACAATACTGATAAAGGTCGTTATAACGACAGAACCGGCCGCGAGGTCCTCGTCATAGCCAAACTGAACGGCAAACACCGAGGTGATGGCGGCGCAGGGGCAGGCCCCAAGCAGCAGCACGACCTCGGCCACCATGCCCTGCACACTTAGCAGCCGGAACAGCAGAAAGCTCACCAGCGGGATGAACAACATACGTATCAGAATGATGCGGTATATCTCACGGTTGCCCAGCAGCTTTTCCGGCTTGCTGCCGGCAATCAGCATACCGGTGATAATCATCGAGAGCGGTGTGTTCATGTTGCCGACCAGCTGCAGCGGCTGGCGGATAAGCTCCGGCACATTGACCCGGCACAGGTACAGGGTCAGGCCCAGCAGAACGGACCAGAGCACCGGCGTTGTCAGGATGCTGTGCAGTACCTCTCCGGGGCGGAGCTTCCCGCTGACCATCGCATTGCCAACGGTCCACAGTAAAATATTGAACACTGTCACATAAACACGGGCGTACAAAAGCCCCTCGGCCCCGAACAGCGCCTAAATCAGCGGAAAGCCCATATATGCCGCATTGGAAAAGATGCAGGCAAACCGCAGGATCGGCGTGTTTTTCTCCTTGCCGATGCGCAGCGTCAGCAAAAAGGTGATGACCAGCCTTGGCGTGCGGCGCGGCATGGTCGTGTACGGCAAGGATAAGCCGGATGAGATCTCGCTGAGCGCGCCGACCAAGGTCTGTGAGATCAAGGACGGTTGGTTCAAATCCTATGGTGGTGCAGAAAAGGCTGCACTTTCCACCTGCCAGTCACCGCAAAAAGGAGAGATGTGAGCCACATCTCTCCTCGGCGTGTCGAAAAACCTCCCTCTGCGAGACAGACTCCCCCGATACGGGGGAGGTGGCGC